>OCTX014538275.1_pt1 | contig 26216 bp, 26 predicted proteins | sample 1539691 | NCBI WGS metagenome assembly OCTX01 (sample SAMN02144231, study PRJEB22623) | gut metagenome | biome: sheep rumen | host: Ovis aries | place: New Zealand
GAATAAAATGATTGAAAACGAAATGAACTCTATGGAGTTCCAGGAAGAAGAGGCGCCGTTGTTCGACTTCAAACAGCTGTGGATGCTCTTCGTCCTTAACTGGCGCTGGTTCATCGTGTCCGTTGTCGCTTGTGTGATGATTGCCTATGCTTATTCACTCTTTCGACCTAATGATGATGTGGTTATAAATAAGATCCAAATCATGGGCAATTCAACACAAGGCAGTGGGGCTGCAGCTGTTGGAGAAGCCGTGTCGGGAGCATTGAATGCGCTTCCTATAGGTTTGGGGAGTTCTATTGGAGGGCCAAACGACCTTGAAACAGAAAAGGAACTTTTGATGTCTAAGCCTCTGATCCGGAAAGTGGTGAAGGATTTGGGACTCTATGCAGAGTATCGTGTGGGTAACTGGATGCGCACCAACGTCTTTTATAAGACACAACCTGTGGAGGTCACGCTCGATCCGGCTCATCTGAAGTGGTTTGACGACCAGCTGCCGTTGGTTTATCATGAGATAGACCTGACTATCCAAAAGACCAGCTCAGAATATCGGGTGGATGTGGTCGCTGACAACCATGAACTCCCGACGCAGACCTTTAATTCCCTCCCTGCTCATGTCAAGACGGATATCGGTACGGTGACCATAGCCCCCAATCCGCTTCTGAATGCCGATCAGGCTAAGGCCTATGAGGACGGTTTCAAACTGATGGTGAACATTATCCCTCCCAAAACCCGGGCACAGATGATTGGATGGAATCTGACGGTAGAGCCGCCTTCAAGTAAATCTGCAAATCTCCTTGATATCACGCTGCACGATGAGAACTATCTGAGGGCGATTGATATCATCAATTCGTTGGTGGATCATTATAACAAATATGGTAATGAACAGAAAGACGAGAGTGTTCGCCAAAATGAGGAGTTTGTGAACAGTCGTCTGGCAAAGCTTGACGCCGAACTGGGTACGTCTGATGCAAACTGGGAAAACTATAAACGGGGACATGAGATATTGGATCCAGATGCAGCTGCTTCAGAAGCCACGGAGAAGAAAAATGAGTATGAGGAGCAGATTAAAGAAATCGATCTTGATATCTTACTTCATGATTATCAGAGTGATTTTATTAATAATCCTGCCAATCTGTATAAAATCATTCCTACAGAAACTTCTAAAACAGAAGGTGGTGACAATGAGCAAAAGGGTGACCCTAACATTGATCGTCACAATGATTTGGTTACGCAGCGTAATGATTTATTGAAAAGTGTGAGTGAAAAGGCACCACAAGTGCAGATTCTTAATGATAAGATTAAGGAGCTGCACACAACTATTCAAACATCGTTAGCTCGTAAACGTCATTCTATGATCATCAAACGGAATGCCAAAGAACGCGAATACAATAAAGCAATGGGTAGATTTTCTGCTGCACCCAAGATGGAACGTGAGATGACGGATATCGCCCGTCAGCGTGAGATCAAGCAGGGTGTCTATCTGGCGATGCTTCAGAAACGTGAGGAGATAGCCATGGATATGGATAAAAATACCATGAAGGGTCAGTTGATTGACGATCCAATGATTGGCAATTCTAACCGTCCTTTATATATATTGGTGCTCGGTGCAGTGCTTTTAGGTCTCATCTTGCCAATGGGTATTCTCTACCTGCTTCAGATGTTTAAGTCGCGGATTGACACGAAGCAGGAGCTGGAAGAGACTTCTAAGTTGCCCATCTTGAGTGAGGTGTTCCTGACGAACAACGACGATGCCATCCGTGCTTTGAGAACCAACCTCCTCTATAACCTAAAGGAAGATCAAAAGGTTATCATGATGGCTTCCCATAACAAAGGTGACGGTAAGACTTATCTCGCCCAGCGCTTAGTGGATAGCCTGACGCAAATCGGTAAGAAGGCTCAGTATCTGAACCTCAATCTTCGTGAAGATAGGTCAAAGGCTGCCCAGGCAGCCGATCTGTTGGCAGGTGCTGATGTGGCTAAACAGATTGAGTCATTAAAGGTGGCCAACGACTATCTCATCTTAGATACACCTGAAATGAGTAAATATGCAGACGTCTATCAGGTTGCTCAGTTTGCTGATGCCACGGCTTTCGTGGTCAAGGCAGAATCAACGGATAAGTCTGCTGTCAAGGAGATTGCTAAGGATGCCCGCATCCCGAACCCCATGTTGGTGCTGAATGCCATCGATATGAGTAAGAAAAAGTATCAATACCTATATAAATAAAATCGCAAAATGAAAAAGTTAACAAATATCTTCCTGCTGTTAATGGGCATCATGCTGACAAGTTGCATGAGCACCCAAAAAGTCACCTATTTCCAGAATCTCGATAACGTTGATTTGTCAAAGACGACGGGGCTTTACGATGCCAAGATCATGCCCAAGGACATTCTCTCTATCACGGTGCATACATTGACACCAGAGGCATCTGAGGCTTTCAACTTGAAAGGGTCTTCTTCTGGTTATCTTGTTGATAACGAAGGTAACATCGATTTCCCTGTCGTCGGAACGCTTAGCCTTGGCGGCATGACGACCAAAGAGGCAGAGGCTTTGATCAAGTCAAAGATTGTGCCTTATATGTCAGCTTCGGAAAATCCGATTGTACAGGTCCGTATGTCTAATTACAAGTATGCGATGTTGGGTGGAATTAAAATGCCTGGTGTCTATACGGCTCCGAATGAGAAGATCAGTATCGTTGAGGCCATCGCCCGTGCTGGCGATCTGGATCTCTATGGTCAGCGCGACAAGATATTCTTGATTCGTGAAAATGAGCATGGAGAACGTGAGTATCATCAGTTGAACATCAACGATGCCGAGATCTTCAACTCGCCCTATTATTATCTTCAGCAGAATGATATTGTCTATGTAGAACCCAAGAAGGTCCAAGCGCGAAACTCCTTCTTCGCCAGCTCCACCTCCATGTGGCTCTCCCTCTTCGGCATGCTGACCTCCGTCTCCACCTTCATCCTCGCCCTCACGAAGTAATAAAAATAAAAATCTACCAAATTCCTTGGTAGATTTTATTTTTTTTCTTATTTTTGCACCATAAGAAGAGGAACTGGTTCTAAAAACAACATCCTCTCTCTATAAACATTGAACACCTAAAAATCCCTAACGCTCTGCAAATAAATAATTTACGCTCGGCGCTAGAATGTTAATTAGATATAATACTTTCACAGACAAAGGAGTTGAATGCGACAAGGAATTTGAAAAGATTTAGAGACTGTGACAAGAAATGAGTGATAATATGAGTAATTTTATAACTGCTATACATGTGAAGGATTTGCGTCACCTTCATGGTATTGACATTCAGTTGTCTGACAAAGAACGACGCCATCTTCTGATAACTGGAAAGAACGGCAGCGGCAAGACGACGCTTCTCGATGCTATTGCTCGTTATTTGGAGACTCTCATTACTACTGATTCCAATAGCACCCAAAAGGTTTTGGAAAAAAATATCCGTTTGGACGAGAATAATCTCAAATTCGCACAGGAACAGAATAACCTGGAGGGGGTGGAAGCCGCCAAAAAGAGGATAGAGTTCTATAGAGATCGGTTAAAGAGCCTATATGGAGCCCTCACAGTTGATTTTACTGACGAAACACAGTTTAAGCAAAGTGTCAACACTGGTGACTTCATTGTTGCCTATTATAAGGACTATCGTAACCCTCATTTCATTGAACCTACTTCGCCTGAACTGCCCGACTATCGGGTGAACAACCATTTGACGGCAGAAACCAAGGACAATCAGTTCCTGAAGTTGTTGGTACACTACAAGGTACAAGGTGCAATGGAAGGCTTTGAGGGCAATGGAGGTCAGGCGAAGAAGATAACTGAGTGGTTTGAAAGGTTCAAAGAGATACTGCGACGCCTGTTTAATGATGAGCAGTTGGAGATAACGTTTAATCCTCGCGACTACACTTTTACTATGACTGACAGTCATGGCAAGTCGTTCCGCTTCACCCAGTTACCTGCAGGTTACAGGGCCGCCCTTGACATCATCTCTGGGCTGATATTTAAGATGCAGAGCAACGGACAGGTCAACCTCTCGCTCAATCAGGAAGGTGTCGTATTGATAGACGAGGTGGAAACACATCTGCATCTCTCTATGCAGAAGGAAATTATGCCTATCTTGACTACTGTGTTCCCTAATATCCAGTTTATTGTGTCCACTCATTCGCCCTTTGTGCTCAGTTCCGTTCGGAATGCCGAGGCCATTGACTTGGAAAACCCCGACAACACCATCAGCGACCTGACAGACTACTCTTATGAGGCTTTGGCCGAGGGCTATTTTGGCACCGTATCATCTTCTAGCGATATCCAAGACAGACTTCTTGAATTAGAGCGTTATATCGATGCCAACCAGTTGTCCGATCGCGATATAAGACGTATGAATAGCTTGATAAAAGATTTCGAGAGCATCCCTGAGATGCTAGCTCCTACAGTGGTAGGCCGCTTTAATGAAATCATGATCAAATACCATAGCAAAACGGCAAAAGGATGATACGAGTCAGAAAGAGTGAGGCACCAGCAGAATTGGCACAAAAAGGCTATACTTGCGAAGCTGTGAAGCAAGTACTCATCCAGGATGGTGATCAGAAATGCTTTATCTGCGAGCGACGACGCGACACAGACCTGCAGGTAGAGCACCTCCAGTCCAGAGCCAATCATCCTGAGTTGGAGAACAATTGGGATAATCTCTATTTAGCCTGCGATTATTGCAATAAGAGGAAGAGTTCCTGTCATGACGATATGCTTCATCCCGATCAGTGCGATGTTGAAGAACTGATTGATCATCGTGTGGATTTGATGGGTGAGGTGGCCCAATTCTGCAGTGTACAAGCCACTGCCGATGTACAGAGTACCATTAGCCTGTTATCGAAGGTGTATAATGGGGCAAGAACAAAAGGAAAGCCCAGACGTGTTCTAGAGCAGTTGTTTTGGGATGACTTCAAGAAAGAGTATGGCTATTTCCTGAAGGTGGTCAATGCCTATTTGGCTGGTAAGCCCGATGCTGAGGTTGCAGTGCGTGAACTGCTGGACGTGAAGGAAGATTATCTGGCATTTAAATACCATGTCATCAAAACTAACCCAGTCTTGATGCAGACCTTCAAGAACGATATTGTTTGGAATAAGTAATAATCTTGGCTGGAGTCACAGGGAATGAACTGCGCATAATAAGTAAGTCACAGGGAATGAACCAATTGATATCTAATAGCACAGTGCGCAGCTTTGCAGTGATGCCGGATTGTGGAGTGTAAAATATAGTACGTACTCAGAAGGCCCGGATTATTGGGCTGGTTGAGCGTTGGCCTATTATCATTGACGATCTTGTCCTAGTTTCGCATATGTGCAGAGGAAGGAACTTGGTGTTAAAAAGATTATAAATATGTATTACCCTCTCCACGAAGCTGATCTGTCGAAATTCGTTGCAGTAGCTGATGATGTAATTGCAAGAAATAAATGATTATGAATTTTTGTTTCAAGATCTGGATTTCATACATCTTAAATATTGATTTAGTATTTTGGGCAACTCCAGACAATGTTTGCTTTTGAACTGAGAGTATCCGTAATTGTAGTGTGCATAAATTTATATTAAATAACTATGGCAAATATCATTGAAGGAAGTCCAACGAAACAATTCTTTATAGATATGATAACTCGAGACATATCTATTGAAGATGCTATTATTGATCTGCTTGATAACTCGATAGACGGGGCGAATAGAATGGCTATAGCTGCGGGAAAGAGTGATTTTAAGGATATGGGATTGCATGTACTATTGTGTTTATCGGAAGACGGACTGTCGATAGAAGACAACTGTGGAGGTTTCTCTTTGGAAACAGCAAAGAAGTATGCATTCAGATTTGGTCGTCCATCAGATGCACCCCCAGAGAATAATACAATTGGCAGATTTGGTATAGGTATGAAACGGTCCCTTTTTAAAATGGGACGCAATTTCTCAGTGGAATCCAAGTGGAGAGAAAACCATTTTCGGATATCCGTGGATGTGGCCGCATGGAGTGCAAAGAAGAGAGAATTTGATGGGGATGATTGGTCATTCGACTATGAAAACATTACTGATGGCAGCGGACTTCAAAATGATGGTACGAAGATAGAAGTTACAAATCTCTATGATGGTGTTTCAAATCAGTTCAAGGACGGCATTTTTAAATCCTCCCTCAAGGAAGATATTAAGAAGCTATTGAATTTCAGTATAATCAAGGGAATATCCATCTCAATGAATGGCACGAAGATAGAGGGGACTGATATAGAGATGATTGTTTCTGACAGCATTAAGCCATATGTAAAAAACGGAGAGAAAGATGGGGTTAAGTATCGCATTATTGCAGGATTAAGTGGTGTTGGTAGCACCAAGAAATCTGGCTGGTATATTTACTGTAATGACCGTTTGGTTCTGGAAGCGGATCAGTCGGCCTTAACTGGTTGGGGCTATAATGGCGTGCCACAGTGGCACGTGAACTACGTGATGTTTGTTGGAGTCGTGTTTTTTGATGCCGAAGAAACTATCAAACTTCCACTTACTACCACTAAGAAAGGGGTAGATGCATCTCACCCAGTATATCTCGCAGCTCTCTATTATATGCGAAGCGCCATGAAGATGATATTTCCATATCTGAGAAAAATCGGACAGCTTGGGGCAGAAGCAAATGCGTATAGAATTGAATTGTTTCAGCAAGAGAAGAAAGAAAAAGTCGATCAACTGAAGAAGATGAGATTTGATGGGGTAGTGGAAGAGAGATTTGAAGCTGCTAAAATTGAGAATGAGATTCAGGTCAAGACTAAAGACGTGAAGCATATCTCCTATGACGTACCTAGAAAGATTGCAGAAAAAGCACGTCTTCATGCGGAGGTTGAATCATTCAAAGAATTAGGACTGACAACTTTTGATTACTATGTTAGACAAGAAGATATAAAATGAACACGCCACTAATGTTTAATTATGAACTTCGTCCCTGCAAGTTTGTTGAGAGACGAATGTTCATTATGTCACTGTCAAGGATTATTTCACGATTTGGCGGTGACTATCAGTACGTTGGTTTTGGCGGTTTGTCTTTCACGGATTTCAAACTTTTCCATAAAGAGTTGAATATAGACAAGATGGTCAGTATTGAAGCTGGTGAAAATATTCCAGATGGCAGGTTGGAGTTTAATAAGCCGTATTCGTGTATTGTGATTAAGAGAGGATTGTCTACAGAGCAATTAACACAAGTTGATTTTTCAAAAAAGACAATAGTTTGGCTTGATTATGACGAATCTCTTCAAGAGTATTATTTTGATGATCTCAGTTATGTGTTAGGTAAGTTTGTTGCTGGAAGTGTTATCGTAATTAGTTGTAATACTAAACTGCATAAGAAAAAGGATCAGCCTTTTACTGATGATGAATTTCAAGAGGCCTTTGGCATACATATACCGTCAGACATAGAAAAGAATTGTTGTCATGGAAAGAATTCTGCAACAACGTTGATGCGTATGTTCCGCCAGTCTTGCGAGTCTGCCATTAACGAACGAAACCAAGCATTAGAAGACAAACTGAGGTTCCGCCCATTGTACTTTTTTACATATAAAGATGGAGTACAAATGATGACATATGGAGGAATTGTGCTACCAGAACAGTTCGACGATGCTGAATTGAATTTTGGAGGCCTGAGTTTTATAGGCGGTGAAAAATATGACATTGATGTTCCTCTCTTAACTATGAGAGAAGCGATAAAGTTGAATCAGGTGTTGAATGACACTGCCAGGGAAGAATCGGAAATCATTTCGTTAAACATTCTGGATAGGGATGGCATTAATAAATACAAGGAGTTATACAAGTATATGCCCAACTATTTTGATGTAAGACTTTAGCTATGAAATTGCCAACAAGAATTGAAGAAGTAATACAAGATATATCAGAACAGTATTTGGAAGAGGACCGTTTTTGTCGTCCTTGGATCATCGGTTTTTCTGGGGGAAAGGACTCAACCGCGTTACTGACTCTTACGTGGGTAGCCATGCAAAGACTGCAGGAAAAAGGTGAGGATTTAAAGCGTAAGGTATATGTTGTTAATAACGATACAATGGTGGAGAATCCGGTCATCGAAGAATATGTACAGACTGTACTATCTACAATAAAAGATGCTGCAACTGAACAAAAACTCCCCATTGAAGTGTCGCAAACAGTACCTGAGCTGGAAGATACTTTTTGGAGCCTTGTTATTGGAAAAGGTTATCCAGCCCCCAACAATGCATTCCGATTCTGTACTGAGAAGATGAAGATAAAACCTACCACAAAGTTCATTTTGGATAAGGTTTCTTCAGATGGAGAGGCTGTTGTTTTGATTGGAACCCGAAAGGCTGAAAGCGCACAAAGGGCAAAGACCATCCAACGACATGAGATAAAGGGTCATCGACTTTCAAAGCATCCCCTGAATCCCAACACATATACTTATGCCCCACTAAAGGAGTTGATGCTTGAGGAAGTGTGGTGGGTCATAAATAAGATATCTTCACCTTGGGGTTTTGATAATAATATAATATTCAATATCTACAAAGATGCTGCCGCAGATGATTATGAATGTCCGACAATGATGACCGATAAGAAGCAGCCCTCATGCGGCCAGAGCAGATTCGGATGTTGGGTGTGTACCGTTGTAGTAGAGGACAAATCAATGACGGCTTTGATCAAGAATGGTGTCGCATGGATGAAGCCACTGCTGGATTTTCGCAACCGATTGCTGGAAAATCGAAATAAATCTGAATATCGACGCGATAAACGACGTAATGAACAGCGGGCTGTTGATGCAATGGGACACAATCAGGGTAACTATACCATAGAATATCGACAGCAGTTGTTGCGTGAACTATTGCAGGTGCAGCGAAATACCCAGAAAGAGCGCGGAAGCATTGAACTTATCACCCAGCAGGAATTATTAGCTATCCAGATAATTTGGTATCGGGATAATTGTTTTAGCCCAACGGTGAATGATATATACAATGAAGTGTATGGCTACAATATTCCAAATGACGACATCAGTTTGCAAGAACGACTGTTATTGGAGAAGTGTTGTAAGGATAAGCGGCATTACCAACTTATTAAGGAACTGTTGGCACTTCAAAAGACCAAAAGCCTAATGATGCGTAAGTACGGTCTCCAAAATGACATTGAGACTCGCTTAGACCGATATATTAATGAGCAAAAATGAGAATAGAATATATTAAGCTATACAATTATAGGCTTTATAAGGGATTTAACCAGGTTGTTTTTCCCAAAGATGAGAAGAAACATATCTATGTCATTTATGGAGAGAATGGATTTGGAAAGACGACATTACTCCAGTCTCTCATGTGGTGTTTGTACGGCCGAATGATAATTGACGTTGATGATCTATCACGTGCTGATATTAATTTGAAGGGCTACGAAAGCTATTTGAGGGATAATTTGAATACGGAGGTAGGTAGTAAAAATTCTGATGAAGAAAAAAACTTTTATGTAGAGATTTTAATCTCTGAGTTGCAAATTCCCACTATGCCGTCGGCGAACTTACGGATAAAACGGTCATATGATCTGGCGAAAAATAAAGAGACCTTTGAATTGCTCATTGACGGGCATGAAAATGAACTGGCCCGTCAAATAGGCTACGATGTGTTTGTGAATGATTTTGTACTTAGTAAGGATATAGCAAGACTATTCTTTTTTGACTCGGAACGTATTGTGAAATTGGCAGAAGGACAGTCAAAAGAAGAACGCTTTAGATTAGGATCAGCTTATAATCGTGTAATTGGTATAAAAAAATACGAAGAACTTAAGAAAAACCTTGAAAGTATCTCTCTGAAAATGAAGAGAGAAACTCTTGATGAGGCTGGAGAAGAAAAGTGGATGCAGTTGACCTCAGAGTTGAAGGAAGCTGAAGGAGAACTAGACCTGATTGAAGGCAATATTGCTGAGACCAGTTCAAAGAAAGAGTCACTTACTCATGATTTTGGTATTATTCAGAATCAGCTTCTACGTGAGGGAAGTATGGTTAATATTGAAGAAAAGAGTAGGGCTATCGAAGAACGAGAGACTTGTATGCAGCGAAATCAGAACTTTAAAAACCAATTGAAAGATTATCTCGATTATGCACCATTTGCCATAGCAGGCGGTTTGTTTCAGGATGCGATTCGACTTGTCGAGCACGATTTCAAGATTTTGGAAACGAAGAACAGCTTCATACGCCAAAATGAAACGGTCAATGATATTAAGCAGAAGTTAGAGGACCTGATAAGCCAGGTTGATATTGCCGACAACCGGAAAAACTACCTGATTAGTCAAATGGAAGCCATTCTTCTTGAATATCAAGTAGAAACAATTGATGCCCCAGTGTCATTGGATATAGATAAGGAGACTAATGACAAGATTGCAGGTGTTTCAGAAATGTTATATACTACCTTTCAATCTGAGTTCAAAATCATATTGGATGATTATAAACGTAATAAGCAAAGGATAGATCAATTAAACAAAATACTACATCGGGCTGCTGAAGAGGACGGAAATGAAAGAATTGCGGCTCTGAAAAAGCATTTGTCTGAGATTCAACAGAAAATTACGGAACAGGAAAGTCTGTTAATAGAATTAGGCGTTACAAAAGCCACCAAGACACTAGAGAAGGAAAAAATACAGAAACAATGCGACTTTTACCATGCATCCATGAAGGTTCGCGAGAGTAATAAAGAAAAATCAGATCTTACAAATGCATTGATTTGTGAAATTTCGGATTATCTACACCAACTACGCTCATTGAGAAATAAGTCGATTGAAAAACACATCAAGCATATCCTCAATATGTTGATGCACAAAAGTGATTTTGTTGACAGAGTACAGTTGGAAACAGAGGAAAGTGATTTTGATGTGCGGTTGTTTTCTTCGGGAAACGAGATTCAGAAGAGTGCTCTGTCGAAGGGAGAACAACAATTGTACGCCTCTGCGTTGCTGATGGCATTGGTGGAAGAATCTGGTATATTGTTCCCAGTTTTTATAGATAGTCCGTTACAGAAATTTGATAAGAAACACGCAGAGAGAATCATTACGGATTTTTATCCCAAAGTTTCCGCCCAAGTTGTTTTGCTGCCTATTATTGAAAAAGAGTTGACAGCAGAAGAGGAGAATCTGATGCAGCCGATGGTGAAGGCAAAGTATTGCATTATAAACGACGGGAATCATTCTAAAATTGAGGAGGTATGTTTAAGCAGATAAAGACATCAGGAGCCAACCGGCAGGTTGTGACCGACTTAACTCGCAAACTTGGACTTGGGGCAGAGAATATTGTTGCACGATTAGCCATAGCCTATTCGTTAGGACGTAGACATAAGTTCTCTACGTCAGACGTCCTTGATTCAGCGGGTAAAGAGTATTCTGCAAATGTTTTATTTGGGTCTAACGGGAAACTATATCTTGCCATGCTCTGTGCACTATATGGAATTACTGAAAAAGATAAGAATATCCCTCGATTATTCAAAGCACACCTTGATGATGGACTTCAGTTGATAGATAAGGACCTGAAAGAAAACCCCAACATATCAGGATTTGAATATCTTATTGACAAGATAAATGAAGGATTGAATACAAAGGCCTAATTATATGGATGAAAATATACTGCAAGAGTTATTATCTCGTTTGACTAAACCTTGGAGAAAGTCTGGATTTGGACTTTATTTTGTGGTCGTCGTCATCCTTTTTGGTGGAATAGGTATATGGCTTTCCATATACCGTGGAGGTGAGAATGTTTTGTCAAGCGTTTCGGACAATATGTTTACTTATTCTATAGCTTTGCTCGTTCCAGCTTTTATAAGTATCGTATTGCCTCCTATGCTCAATTTGAAACACAAGTTGAGTTGGGTTGTTATGATATTCCTGATGCTTTTTATTGAAATTATATTAGTGGTATGGTCAGAACGCATGAAAGACTGTATTATACCAGCAATAATAAGCACCTTGTTTTCATGGTTATTTTGGGTAATAGCAAATTGCGAAAATCCGTCTTTATGGGATAAATCGTATGACAAGACTATTAAAGATGGAGAGGCTAAGCATGGACAGGGATGGAATGATTAATGGGTTTTGATTATGGAAAAGATAACTATCAAAGGTTTTCCTGTATCTCAGAATGGGCAGGATTTCATTATTGGAAAGGCTCCGATTGGAGAGGTCCTTAAATATACAAGATACACAGAACGTCTCATTATAGCTTATGATGATGATGATAGGCCGATTTATAATAAGCACGTGCAGCGAAAGGTCGATAGTTCGAGGACGCGTCAGATTGCCAATTTTCTTATAAACGATAAGGAAGCTATATTTCCTACGAATATTGTACTAAATATCCCCTTAAACATCATTGAAAGTCAAGAAGAGATGAATGGGCTTATGAAACTTACACTTGTTGATAATGTGGCTGAACAAATAGAGAAGGCAGATAGAGAAGGGAGTGATAAGGCGGATATTTATGTGACAATCATTGATGGACAGCATCGTATTAGGGGAATTGAAGTTGCCATAGAAGAATTGATAAGACGGATGAGTAAAGCAAGTGTCCCTGAAGAACAAGAATCATTAAAGACACAATTAGATAATCTACTAAGAATGGAACTCGTCGTATCTTTCTTTATAGACAAAGATTTGGAGTTTCAGGCAATGACTTTTTCTACCATCAATCGCACACAACGCAGGGTGTCGCAGGATTTGGTTTATGAACTTTTTGGACTTACCTCAGAAGATTCTCCCCAAAAGACAGCTCTCGAAGTTGCCTTAGCATTGAATGCCCATCCCAAATCCCCATTTTATCATAGAATTAAGCTTTATGGTGGTACATATGCAAAAGATGACTGCAGGCCTTTATCACAAGCAGCAATGATAAAAAGTATTGTTAAAGGTATATGTACTTCGATACAGAGTGCTGAATCAGAAAGATATAAAAAACGTTGGGAATTTAAGAATAAAAGCATTAGCAAGAGCCTGCCTTTCCGTCAGTTTTATGCGGACAACAGAGATGATTTAATATCGGATTGTATGTTTTTCTTCTTTAATTCTGTACGTAAACAACTTGGTCAATGCTGGAATTATGATGGTCAAACTAAACCTCAGAATATATTGCAATCTACAGTGGGATATGAGGCTTTGATGAATTTGTTGGCTGAAATAATTCAGAAAAATAATATTAGATCATTTGAGAAGGATACGTTTGAAGTTTATGTTGAGAAGTTGAAGTGTATAAATTTCTTCGACATTGAAACATATCCAATGACAACAAGGGGTAAAAATATACTATACTACACGATGAGTTTGGCTGTATTCCCATCGGATAATAAAAATGATGAAAGGATTAAAAAAATACAGGAGTGGTATAAAATAAAATAGTCTATTTGTTATGTATTCTAGAAAAGAATCTTCTGCGGGAGCTTATTACCCTACGTTTTTATGCATGGATTTAGATGTAGCTGATAGCCTTGATTATCTGCTGCATTATCCAATGGATCCACATATCGAGGCGTTGTTTCTGCACGAATACATACATTATTTGCAAGATTTAACGACAGTATCTGGATATGCTCGTATATGTGTTGTCGCTGACACTATGAAGTGGGCTGCAAATAATTGTAAGAAACGAAACATAAGAGTTCCTCTTCAGCCCAAAGATGTTTCCTCCTTTAATTTAGATATCAACGATCAGCATTTAAGGACTTCTGAAGGTAATGGTAGAATTTTACATGACCCCAAAATTAATGCAGTTGTTGGTTTTGAGCTAACTGAAAAGGAGATGATGGCTCCCAACAAAAAGAAGATTACAGTTCCTGTTGATGCGGTCTTTACTTTCAGAGATACTGTTGGTCAAGAATATAATTACCATGTTGGTGAATACGCTATTTCGGAATGTCAAGCTTATATGATAGAACAACATATATATCCTAATACTATTGATCCTTATAGTCCAGCACCAGATTGTCCGTATAGGGTGGTGCAAAAGATATTTGAAACCTGTTGTCCAAGGTACTATGATCTATGGTCTATGCTGGCAGCTTGTGAAGCATGTCTCATGCATGTGATACCGGGGATGGCACTTAAGAATCTAATAGACGAGCTGAATCAAACACCTAATAGAATTACTCCAGAGCAAGTCTTCTTTCTTGGTATAAGTACTAATCTACTTGCAAAGAGTGGGCAAAGAGTATCTTATATGGAGGGAATTAATAGTTACAACAATCAGGTAGTCAAACAACTTAGTGGATATTTTAAGGCAAGTTATTTCACTGATTGTAGAGAATTTATTGAGAAGATATTTCCTGTTGCACTTGAATATAGGAAATGGCATCCTTTTGCTATACTCGAGATTGCTCGAGGGGGATGGGTCTTTCAGAATAAGACTCTTAAGTTTGCTGCAAGTATTTTAGGATGCAGCTCAATAATGACTAAAGATGGAGGCATTACTCAATTATGCCCTATTTGCCACATGGGGGAGCTTGGACCTGGCGTTTTTGCGTCTTTCAAGTTTTTGCATGACTTGCTGTTTACAGATACATTACCAAACAACCACATGATAAATGCATGCCCGTTGAAAAAATGGTGCACCTCGAGCTTTGCAAAACAAAATTTAGAGGATATTACGCAGAGACAAGATGCTTATTGTGATCATATGCCTTGGTTGAACGCAAATAATATTACATTATTGCGACAGTGTGTATTTGGCCGAGTTGCTGCTTCTTTTGGTTTACAAGGAAAGAATCTTAGGTGATGATATTAATTAGCAGTATAATAGATAATAAAAATGGCATACCACGTTTTTGAAAAGATTCATAGAATTCAAATTCTTGAGGTTTTAAAGAAGTTGGATATATCAATGGGAAAATGAAAGCTGGTATTGAACAAACCGACTGTCTTGATGAATATGTCAGGAAACCGATTTAAATCTTGGCAAGAAACATAATACCACAATCGCAGATGAATTTCTTACTACTTGGATTATATATTAGAAAAGGTTGTGACAAGAAGATGGTTAAGAATCTGGAAACAGAAAAGTTCTATGCTTTCAACAGATTCTTTGACTTTGGAACAAAACATCTTAATTTTGACTTGCTGGAGAAATATAATGGTTTTTTCGGTGAGAATATCTTTGTGAGTGCTATTGTTGGAAAGAACGGCAGTGGTAAAAGTAGTATTTTAGACCTGGTCTATCGCATCATTAACAACCTAGGCCATGAGATTTTCTATTTCCGTTTCACAAATGTTGATTACGAGACGGGATATGTGAGGAAAGTGTTTGCAGATCTCTACTTCTTGACAGGTGATGAAGTCGGGCTGGTTTCCTGCAGGGGGGATTCTGTCGGAATCAGTATTGGGAATATCCGAATGTATTTTGGAAGGAAAAACAAACAATTCGAGAATGATGGTTATACACAAGAATTCGGCTTTGACGAAGATTTGGATGTAAAGGGGCTGTTAAAAGATTTCTTCTATACTGTCGTTAGTAACTACTCGATGCAGGCATTTCTTGACTTGGACTATGCGGACGAAGAGACTAAGAAATATCGCAATGAGGAAACTGTGATTTGGACAAATGGCGTTTTTCACAAAAATGATGGATACTCTTTGCCAATAGTTATCAATCCTTATCGATATAAAGGTGTTTATGACCAAAAGAAGGAGTTTCAGTTGACGAACTATCGATTAATGAGCTTGCTGATTGCTGCAAAAAACAAAAACAAGGACAGAGGCATTGATGAGGAACGGCTCCAACTGATTGAAGGTTATGAACTTGATAAAATAGAATTCAGTCTGAATAAGGAAATTATATACAACAAGTTTGAAGCCTATAGAAAGAAGAAAATCAGCAGCAAGGAATTGCTGGAAAGATTCAGAAACTCTCTTAGAAATAACCATCTTACCTACTCAAGGGCAGTATTAGAGGCTTATGGGCTACACACACACAATATTGATATCAGAATAGACAAGTCTGACCCCATAGTGGAACACGCTTTGCTGTATCTAGTATACAAGACAATGAACATAGCCGGGAGATACCCAAGTTATGAACTCTATAAGACTCTCGGGATGGTAGACTTTTTCGATAGTGAGATGGAATGGGACAATGAAGAAAGAGCAAAACAGGCCTTCAAGGATTTGGTGAACAAGATATTGAAAGATCCGTCGCATATCTCATTCAAGGTGTACCAAGTCCTTCATTTGCTGGGAAAATATGAGCTTTATTCTTCACAGATTGATGCAGAGAAGGAAAAGTCCAAAGTATGGGATAGAAATTCTGACTTATTCAAACCTTTATCGCAAAAACTTAAAATAAAGCCCGAGACAACTTTTAACTATAGTCAGTATGAGGGGTATGATTCGGAAGACTTGGCATCCATAACGAAGAAGCTGCCTCCCACCTTTTTCGTGTCAGAGATATTCTTGAAGAACGTAGAGGAATCAAGTGAGAAAAAAGGAATTAGTTTCAAGAAACTGAGTGCAGGAGAAAAGCAGTTCATCTTTACAGTCAGTTCTATTCTATATCATATGGAGAATCTGATATCTGTGGATGAAAATGAAGAAGACAGAGTAAAGTATCATCAGGTGAACCTCGTCTTTGACGAGGTGGAATTGTGTTTCCATCCAGAGTACCAAAGGACTTTCCTAAGCAAGTTGGTGGGAACCTTGAAACGACTGGAACTGACGAATAGCATGGCTTTTAATATTATTTTTGCCACGCATTCGCCATTTATACTGTCAGACATCCCAACCGATTTTATCATGTATTTAGAGAATGGAAAACAGAGAAACGGTGAAGAGTTCAAGAATCCATTCGGAGCAAATATCAATGATATCCTGCATCAAAGTTTCTTTTTGAATCATGGATTTATTGGGGAATTTGCAAGAAAGAAGATAGAGTCATTGTTCCTTTTCCTAAGTAATGATGAACAGTCAAGGGAAGTCTGGGAGGATAAAGAATGTAAACATACTATTAGACTGATAGGAGAGCCCTTGATAAGAGAAGCTTTGAAAACGTTATTTCAGACCAAATTTAATCACTCAGTTGACGATGAAGAGATTGCTGATAGATGATAGATTGAGGGACTTGGCCAAGGAGTATAAGAAAGCTTTGGCTAAGAAATTTACTGCTAAACCTACAAAAAAGTTGGAAGATTTGAAAAGCCAGCTTGATCCTGTAGATTTTGCAGAAGAGCGTATTTACATTCAGCATATTATCGATAATTATGAAAGCATCATTCTGTTGGAACCTGAAAAATTTGATAAATTCCAAGAAGATTTTTTCAATGTAGGTGATGTAAGAAAGCCAGTAACAAAAAAAGTAAAAGACAGAAAAACTAAAAAGACTAAAACTGAGGAAAAGAAGTTGCATGAAAGGATAGTAGAATGCATGAGATATGAAGATATCCGTACAGATATATATCCGTTACTTTTCCCCAAACTGAATCTGCATACCTGTCCATATTGTAATGCGCAGTATCTGGATGTTGTGGAAAGGAAGGCAGGTGAAAGGGGAAACTTTCAATTAGATCATGCATATCCAAAGTCAAAATATCCATGGCTCTGTACCACGTTCTTTAATATGGTTCCGTCTTGTGGCAGCTGTAATCTTGCTAAACATGCAGATGCTCCAGTATACAATTTTTATACCAACGATTATGCCAAACTATATCCGTTCCATTTCAGATTGGAAGCGATATCGCTATTGAGATATCTTCTTACACAGGATGAGAAAAAGTTGAAGATAAAACTGGATACAACGGAGGCTGGACTGGAAAATTATGAACAGGCTTTTAGTATTGAGAGCCTGTACTCTGCATATAATGATGTGGTAGAGGAGATTATATGGAAAGCTAAGATATACAACGAATCATTCAAGGTGAACCTCGAGGAATCGCTAGGAAGACTGTTCCCTTATTGTGGAGACTTCACGCGTTTCATTGTTGGTAATTACACTGACCCAAGGGATATATTGAAACGCCCGTTGGCTTTACTCATGGGCGACATAGCCCGACAACTGAAGTTGATATAAAAATGATGCATTGCTTCGCTGGATACGAATAAGGCAAGCTAGTTACCATGAATATCAGAACTTCATGTAATGACGCTCAGATGCAATGGCTGTGACGTACTTGCCCTCTTTTTAGTATAGATAGATTAGGGTAAGGCAAGTAAGAAGAAAACGGAGATTCCTATAATAGCGTTTAGAAAGTACGAAAGGAATTTGTTCTATGAAACAAGATGAACGTTGGTTGGCAAGATATAATGAGATAAAGACGTTTATAGAAAACAATAAACGGAATCCGTCGAAGTATCGTATGGAAGAGCATGATATACTTAATTGGTTGAAGGCTAATAGAAAGTTGCTAAATGCTGGAAAGATGAAACCGGAAAGAATTAAAATGTTCGAAGATTTGCTAGCATTGATAGAGCAATATAAGAGGGTCAACCAATACCGGTAATCACGATAATCCTTAAGAGCAAGCGGGTGTGTCAGTCAATATTGATACACCCGCTTGCCTTTGTACTTTGAGTTAGTCTGTTTTCATTCTGAGCTGTTTGTTTCTGACGAAATCGATAGTAAAACTCTCTTTTAACAAAAAACTACCAATTTCTTTGGTTGATTTTATTTTTTTTCGTATTTTTGCGCCATATAAAGAGGAACCGGTTCCAAAAACAATATCCTCTTTCTATATAAATTGAACACCGTAATATTCCTAACGCTCTGCAAATAAACTGTTTATGCATAGTGCTAGTATATTTGATATTGACCTGCTCCACACCCAGGGAACTGGATGCGTGATTGATGAGATAGATTTAATGATTCGGCGGAGGAAAAGAAGAATGAAAGCGGAGTCATAAATGTCTCGCAGTCATCGCCGAACTCAAGGCCTACAAAACCTACAAAACCTATAATCAACTATTTGCCAATCATCAAATCTTTGGAAATGTCAGTTCGTTTTACAAATTTAGTTTATCTTCTGAGAGATATGGAAAAGAAAGGATGGATAATCGATTCTTTTCCGTTTTCTTACAATGGAATAGAGACAATAGCCTTAATTACTCGTTACAGAGAGGGTGAAAAGAAGCCTGAGCATGCACAGGCTAAAGTTTGTTTCGTCCTAAGAAAAAACATATCTGTTGATCTGAATGCATGGGCAAACTTCTTCGATGTTAACTTTGACAGTGTTTCCGCTTTTTGCGATTTTTGGCATATACAGAATAGAAGTCAAGGTCGGCCTTTATTTGAAGACTTTTCCAAATACTTTGCGAGATTCATTCCAAGTTCGAAGGTGGAAATAAAACAAGATGAGTTGGAAAGAAAAATTCTTGGTGGACGTGCAGAAGGGAATGACCCTTTTGCGATTTATTGCCATGATGTCCGAAGAAACGGTTTGAAAGAAAACGGAACTCCAAAGCATAGGAGTATTGAGAATAGTAATAAAGCAAAAATCTTAAGACCTAATCTTTATTCACGTTTTTGTTCTGATTCAAACTTAAGTTTTTATTTCTCACGTGATATCTCAAAGGAAAAGACAGATGAAGAAATCTTTAGCCTGTTCGCTACGCGATAATTAAATAAGGGCTTTTTATGTAAATTGAGAATAAAATATGAATTCAATATTTATATCGGGATATAAGTCGTTTAAGGCTGTTGAATTGAAGTTGAATCCTATCAATATTCTGATAGGTGCAAACGGCTCGGGGAAGAGTAATTTTCTCTCTTTCTTTGAGATGTTGCATTGTATCTATGAGAAAAGGTTGACAGAGTATGTTGCTTTGAATGGCGGTACAGAGCGGTTTTTCCATAAAGGGCTGAAGGTGACGGATATGATCAAAGCCACCATTGCCTTTCAGGAGAATAGCTATGAGTTGGAGCTGAAAGAGGGTGATGGACGGTTTGTCTTTGCTTATGAAAGTTTGGGGCGTCGTTCAGCTACTATGCTGAATTTGAGCAGTGCCAGTTATAAGCCCGAGTCAGATATGCTGAATAATAGTTTGTATGGGCAGGATGAGACTATCAATGCCTATTTGAAGAGTATTTCGAAATATCATTTCCATGACACTGGTAAGCAGTCCCCATTCACTCGTGAGAGTAATGTGAAGAGTGACATATTTACGCTTTATGAGGATGGAAGAAACCTGGCGGCCTTTTTGTACGGGATACGGGCTGAATATCCATTGACGTATAAGCGTATTATTAAGGTGATACAGAGTATTGCTCCTTACTTCTTGGATTTCTATTTGGAACCCAATACGAATGATCATGTCAGACTGTTGTGGAAGGACAAATACAGTGATGCGATATATACTCCGTCGGCTTTGTCTGACGGAACTCTGCGATTTATTGCCCTTACGACTCTGTTTTTGCAGCCAAATCCTGCGAAAGTCATTGTGATTGATGAACCTGAGTTGGGTCTTCATCCTCAGGCCATCGGTAAGTTGGCAGGTTTGATTAAGTCTGTTTCTCTGCGAGGTGTACAAGTGATTGTTGCTACTCAGAGTGCAGATTTGATAAGTGCTTTTACTCCGGAAGACGTGATTACAGTCAATCAGGTAAATGGTGAGACGCATTTTGAGCGTTTGGAGTCAGATAAACTCTCTCGTTGGTTGGAGGAATATACCCTTGGCGATTTGTGGAAGTCCAATATAATTCAGGGAGGGCAACCGCGATGAAGAGACTAATAATTGTCTGTGAAGGTCAGACCGAGCAATCTTTCTGCCAGAATGTGCTTTCCCCTTATTTCCTGACTAAAGGATTTGTTGTAGAGGCTCCGACCATTAAGCATTCCCATGGCGGTATAGTACCTTGGGAAACTTTGAAGCGCCAGTTGGTGGAACATCTTCATGAGGGGGATGCCATTGTGACGATGCTGATAGATTTTTATCGTATCAAGGATTCTTATCAGTTCCCTGGGTGGGAAGAAGCAAAAACGATAGAGGATTCTCAGGATAAGATGAATGGTCTATTTCAGGATATGGCAAGAGATATGCCAGAAGATTTGATGAATCGTTTTGTTCCTTATATTCAGTTGCATGAGTTCGAAAGCCTGCTTTTTTCTGAGATTTCAGTATTCAGGAATAACTTTCTGCCTGCTGAATGTGATTTCGATGCTATTCAGTCGGCTATTGACGAGTTTGAGACTCCAGAGGATATCAATAATAAGCCAGAGACCGCACCTTCATCAAGGTTGATGGCTGCGGTTGCAGGATATAATAAAGTTGTATATGGATCATTATTAGCTGAAGAAACGGGGCTGTCAACGATAAGGAGCAGGTGTCCGCTGTTCAATTCGTGGATAGAGCGTATAGAAAGAGCATGCCTTTAATATGTGGTTTCCATGCCTAAACAACAAATAGACATTTATACTAGTAACAATGGATAAGGACGTTAAAGAACTGATAAAGGATAGTGCAGATACGATGCTGAATATTGCGCAGATGGGGCAGTATCGGATGAGGTATTTGCAGAATAGAAATGCTAGGGACAAGGAAAAGATGATAAAATACACAGTCTTGTCTATAGCAGGGATAGCAAGTCTCTTAACAATAGGAATCGTAGGATTGATAGAAGGCCGTAGGTAAGATATAAAAGACTAGCTTCGCGGCGGAGCCGCGTGAGCATCGCAGAGCGGAACGACGAGAGGAAAGTGGGAGAGAGGTAGAGATAATGAATAATGTGTTTGAGCAGTTCGAGGAGTTGTATTCTCGATGGTCTGTGTTGGATAAGGTAGCTAAGGAGATGCAGATTGCGAATATGTGGCAGCAGTTGAGTGTTACGTATAATTATATCTGTCAGCTGTACCAAAGTAGAGGCTATTTGACGATTGATGAATCAAACTATGCTAATCAGATATGTCAGATGCTGATTGGGTTGAATACACAAAAGATGATAGTTGACAAGGAACTGACTGATGAGATGATAAAGCATCTCATTAAGATGAAAGCAAAGCAAATGTAATTTAATCATGACTACCAAACGTTGGTTCTACTACACTGTTATTGTCGGTGCTTTACCTCTCATTATCAGATGCTTTATACTATTGTTTATCAATGACGTTCATTGGCGTATGTTCATCAATCCCATCGATTTCGTATTCCTTGGGTTGACGTTAAATCTCACCAATATCAATGCTCTTAACAGTATGGAAGAAACAGAAAAGAGGTTCCTCGCTTTTCGCGAAAACAGTATTTGGTGGTCAACTATAGTTATAATATTCTTAGCTATCAATATTGGTGTTTTGTATCTGGATGGTTTCATGCAGGTAAAGGTCTTGAAAGAATCAAGTCTTAAACTTGCTTCTATAATTCTATGTTTGGTTTCATTGACTTATAGCTACTATATTGTGTATCAGTTAAACAAAAAAGAGAATTGATTATGGGACTTCTTGATTATGGATACTTGTTCTTGGTAGGTGTTATAGCATTATTGGGGCTATATAATCTATTGAACTATGCTAATAAGCGTCGCAATGACAGCATCCGTGATTATATGAACAGTAAGGAGAAGCGAATGGGTCAATTTCAAAAAAGATGAAGGTTATGAAAGTAAAGTCATTTATATATCTTGATGATTACAAGATGTATTCCTTTTCCTCACAGTTATTCGAAGGAATTACTCAATATATATTGAAGGAAGATGTCCAAGCAGGTGAGGAACAAAATTCTCAAAAGGGAAGTTTCCTTAGTGGTCGTTTTATGGCTGACATGATGTTTCAAAAAAACGCCAAAACAGAAATGCGTTACCTTCATGATTTTGCCTTTAATCTTTTTGAGAGAGAGCTTGAAGAAAGAAATCTCATTTTCGACGTAGAAGCACAGTCAACCATCGATGACCTTAAGGATAAGAACTTTGTCAGACTAAAAGGCAAAATAATCTTTGAGGATTATGCTAGAATACAATATACCATAGATAACTTCAATGATTTAGGGAAAGCTTTTGCTGAACTCAATAATGGTGAGGCTTTACAAATGCTAAATGCGGTTAAGGCGAATATATCTCAGACCAATGATAGAGAAGCAAAATTCCGTCAAAAGCAGTCGGCTAAACAAACAGAGAAGCAGTTAGAGCAAGCTCTGATAGCTTCAGGACTAAATATAGAGCCAAAGCAGGCAGCAAATTTATCCAAAATCATTAACTATGGTTATCGAGATAATTACGAAGTGCGACTTGTTATAGATGGTTCTGATAATCTCTATACCGCTGTTATAAATCAAGAGTACTTGAAAGAGTCAGAGCAGAACCTTATCTCAAAGTATTCCAGAAAATCAGAAAAGGAATTCACAATCATAGGAATAGTAACGCAAGCAGGCCTGCCCAAGGCGCAGATACCTTCGATAGATGAGATTGTGACGATGAAAGATGCTACTTTGTCTTTCCTTGACAAGATCGCTGATATGGAAGAACAGTTTAATGGTCGCTCTACGAGGGAATGTATTATTGATCCTATAGCCATTTTTACCGAGATTTGATGAATCCTATAGCAATAAGGAATATTACTAGGAATCCTCTGCAAAGCATGCAGGTTAATCCTGCTCGCAACTGGCAGATAAATCCTGCTCGCAACTGGCAGATAAATCCTGCCCGCAATTGGCAGATAAATCCTGCTCGCAACTGGCAGATAAATCCTTCTCGCAACTGGCAGATAAATCCTGCTCGTAACTGGCAGATAAATCCTGCTCGCAATTGGTTGATTGACCCTGTTCGGAATATGCAGGTTGACCCTCGACGGAATATGATTATTGACCCCACTCGAGCCTTTAATATTCCTGGTTATTATATATGCTCGGTTGCAGACAGTATTTGTTATTACTTTACTGTAAGAAGCCAAATACAAAATGTTCATCTGGTATTTGATGCCAATAGAAATTTTGTTTTTTTTGCGGTTGGAATGTTGGATTGTTATGCAATCTTTTCTAAGTCTGATTATGGCTATGTAGGTACTTTATGCCCTAATGGAGCTGGAAGATACAACTGGTTTTCACTTAATGGAGAGTGGCAGTACTTTTTTACGTAAGTCTTATTGTAAAAATTTTGATTCAACTAATTCCGTAATATGTTGCGATTTATTATGATGGAAACATTAATCAGGATTATGAAAGGTTTGTGGGGATGATGAGTAATGAACATCGCGGAGCGGCGAGGCAAGAATGGATAGATGCTATAGGTGGGGCCTGGCCCTGGTGATAGGTTGAGGAGAAAAAGAGAGTAGGAGAGCGGTTAATCCGGGGGGGGATTAACCGAAAGTAGAATATAGAATTAACTGATAAACGAGTTGTAGTAAGGATGGTTATGAGACTCTTGAGCTCTGTTCGCTACCGAAGAGATGCAAGAAGGTCTCATGAATAGTTAAAACATAGTTAAACAAAAATAATCTCAAAGATAGGACGCTCTTTGTTTAAAGAACCTCCAAATTGATAGAGTTCTTACTCACATGCTGGAAATATTCAAGCTGCTTGCAAAAGCAAAAAAGAAACGCGAGATGAAAGAAATGACAAAAGAAGATTTTGATCTTAAGTTATTAAAGGGCCTTTGCGAGGAGTCTGTAAGCAGAATTTATGGTTTTATCCTTTATACAAGACGCCATGCCAATGTAGTGAATTTCTTGCAGAATCCAAATTATTGGAATTGTCTTGATGATATCTCTGGTCCAAATTGGCCAATCTTTTCAGTTAGACCACTCATGCCGGGAAGTATGCAATTTAAGGGACAAGGACCTAAAGGAACTATCGGAATGATGATTTCTTCATGGCATGAACCTAATGCCAATAGAATGCTTTTGGATTTCTTTGGTCTTAAGGAATCTTCAGACCTGCCATGCTTTATAGGTTTTATTTGGGACGATAGAGGACAATTGCAACAATTTGAGTGGGAAATTGATGAGTCTAGTGTTGATAAAGTATATGAATCTCTCAAGAATGTGGTGAGTCTTGTTTCAGATGCAGAAGCAAGTGTTTCTGAGGAATTGAAATCTACTGAGTTGTTGTGGGAGAATGTAATAGCTGCAATTAATAAAGAGAACTCACTTGCACATAGGATAAAGGTTAGTATCGCCACATCTCAAGCTGTTCAACTACTAGGTTCTGCAGCATCAGTAGCGGCTCTTCTATGAGTGCTTCCTTATTAATTATTCACTATGGAGTAAGTTGTCAATTTTGTAGTCTTATGCTTGAAATGGAAAATGGAACCTTTAGCAGTTCTCAGGTGTTGTAAGCATATATAGAGATGGATAAACTTGAAATAAAAGATATTTTCGGAATAGAACCTATCGGTGAGGCTGGGCTAAAGATTACTCAGGCTACCATTGATAGTGTCTCTGCCTTTCTTGCGGCAGTATGTAAGCCTGGTTTGGAGGAACTGGGTTTCCTTATTAAGGATAAGGTACGTTTCTGGCGTCTGAATAATATTCTGCGCATGCTTGATAAGGCCAAAGGCAAGATGCATTTCAAAGACGGCGAACTCCAGTTGACTGCTAATGCCCGAGTAGGTCTCAATATAATGGAGGGCTGTTCTGAAGTTGATAATGAAGAACTACAAGATTTGTGGGCTGGGCTCTTTGCATCATCCTGTACACCCGATGGCAAGGATGATAGCAATATGAACTTTGTTGATCTTCTCCGGCGAATGAGTTCTGTTGAAGCAAAGATTATTGATTATGCTTGTATAAACAGCAAAAAATATATTTATCCAAATAAGCTAATAATTGCAGACAGGTTATTTGTGTCATTTGAAACACTAGTCGGTATATCTGGAACAGATGATATTTATCGTCTAGATGGCGAATTAGATCATATGCGTTCGCTTGAACTGCTGAATCAGGGAGATGCATTAGACGGAATGGGAGGTGGATTTACTGTATCAGATAGTACACCTGAAGCAAATATAACTCCTAGTGCTCTCGCATTAAATCTATATTTTAGAACTCACTCTACGGGGATAACCCCAAAAGAATTTTGGGGCGATAAATTGATATCTCGTAATGAAGCAGATGACGAGCGAAGACAACAGGAAGTAATAGACAAATTGTTTTCAGATATAAAAGGATAATACATTTAAGATAGATTTACATGCATATACAGAACATGTTATGCTAGTATCTGATATGATTCTTGAGTTGGCCAGATTGTGCAACTTAATTCTGAGTAGGATAAGGCTTCTATATCCTGAGTATAAAAAAGAATTAGGTATGTTGCATGTAA
>OCTX012249747.1_pt1 | contig 26206 bp, 20 predicted proteins | sample 1539691 | NCBI WGS metagenome assembly OCTX01 (sample SAMN02144231, study PRJEB22623) | gut metagenome | biome: sheep rumen | host: Ovis aries | place: New Zealand
TCTGTCACAAGAGGCACAAAACTTATTTATTTTAGTATAAGGATATTTATCATTAGCATCTCTCATCAAACATTTTAAATTAGGGCAATGACCACGCAGTTCTGGTGCTTCTGACAAAAGTCCTTTACCATTTATATTTATTCCCTTTCTCCACTACCTCCACACACACTGCATGTAGTCTTACCTCTTCCACCGCACCACATGCAATTAGTATAGAACATACCATACCCCGTACTACCCGTACCCATGCATGCATTACATGTAAATTCACCGCCACCATGACAATTATTACAAGTACCCGCCTGTCTTACACTGATAATAACTCTTGCATTATCCTCCTTAACAGTTATCGTTCCAGTACGGAAATCGTCACTGTTACTTGGACATTTAATATGGAGTTCTGTCTCGCTTTCCTTTGTAACTGTCATCCAATTGGTATATTCCGCTTCCCAATTACAGCCATCAGTTTCTATTGTTATATCCTTTGTCCCACCAGCCTTGCCAAATTTCACAGAGGTTGTAGAGGCTTTAATTGCCGTTGCATATGCATTCTGCCTGACAATCACTTGAGCCAAAAGTTTGCCACTTTGGATAGTGACAGTTCCTTCCCTCACTTGCCCCGTTTGGTTCGAACTAACACTCATTTTAAAATCATTGTCGTTCTCTTCAACATCAATCCAATCTGGTTTGTGATTTACTGTCCAAATATAGCCATCATAGTCTATATCCACCTTACCAGAGCCTCCTCCTTTCACCACCTGTACAGCAGCAGGCTCAGTCCGTAGGTATGTAGCAGAGTTAATTAGATAATTGTATAATCCTACTAATACTATTACGACACCTATCACCGTTATCAAAATCTTTTTCAAACACCCACCATTCTGCTTTGTCTCGTTCCCCTTGGAAGAATTAACATCCGTTTCTCCTTGACTTAAAGGTGAGGATGGTGGTGTTACATGATTAACAGCTATAAGTTGATGACCATCGTAAGTGCAAAAATTCAGAGAGTCATCAAATTGTCTTTTACATACAGGACATTCTTTCATACTTTTCTTTTTTCACATTAATACTTCGACTGTGTTTTTGACACTTCTGCCAATCCCATATTAATAAAGATTAGCACCACAATCCATGCTATCACAGTGAGAGCTATGGGCACAAGATATATATCGGAGCCTACCACTGCAAAAGGACTGTCCCATATTCCGTGTAAAACAACTGGGATAATAAACAATCGCAGGAATTTTGAATCAAAAAATAGTTTTGTGGAAATCTCACTGTTAGCTTTGGCTGCAATCACTAGACCTGCGCCAGAGAAGGCTGCCCAAACAACGTGACCTCCGGGAGAGAGAAAACCACGCAGGAAAATCACATTCATCATAACATCCCATCCTCCTTGAAAAAGGAATCTCATCGCATAGCCAGCAGATTCAAATGCCGCAAATCCAGCTCCAACTGCTGCGCCAACTAACAGCCCGCTCAAAATTGAAAGTTTACCTAATCTGCGGAGGGAATAATAAACGATGACAGCCTTACCCGTTTCTTCTATAAAACCTGTCATAAAAGCGCCAAAGAAATCCAACTCGTGAGCACCAAAGAACGAAAACAAGAACAGTGTTGCCACTAAAGAAGCACAACCACCAACAAGGAACGTCTTTATTACCTCATACAAACTTACATTTCTCCATGCATTCAGTTCCATAAACAGGATGAGCGTCGTCAAAGGAACAGTAAATGAACCCACCACAATTAATCCAGGCAAGGCATTGGGATTCTGAAACATACTACAGCACACCCAAAGCAGTGCGAAAGCTATTGCAAACATCAAAAACACGCGACTATAAAGCCATGGATGTGGCCAGTCTTTCGAGACTTCGTCCACAGAAGGCGTTGTTTTTCGAGTGCCTACTATAAATATCTCCTCAGCTTCTTCTGTCGTATGCTTCTTTGAGACATCTGTGAATAAAACTTTCCAATTTAATACTGCAGGTCCGTCATTACCCACATAATTATTCAGATGATCCACCCATGAGTTATCACTTGAGCATGAATTCTTGGAATGTGCATGTATATTTGCCGACGAAGTTTCATTAACAATAGGTTTTCCACAATTCCCACAGAACAAGGACTCGTTTTCTATAGGTTTACCACAATGACTGCAATATCTCATCTTAACTTAATTTTGTTACCAAACATTTATATCATCCATATCAAAAATCACGTTCTTTATAGAATCATCTAAATTAGGAAAAAACTTATATCCAGTAACTCTTTCTACTTGTCTAATAGAGTTTACATAGAAATCCTTCTTCCTGTTACCATCCGTATTCCTACATATAAATCCAATCCCTTGGAGATTAGTGGGGGCTGTGCACAAAATCACTTTAAAGAATGCTTCTGGAACTGGAATTTGATTCGCACCAATCTTAACGTGCTCTTGACTCTTAAAGAATATCGGACCACATACAATATAGATCTTATTATATTTCTTTGCCCACTTCCTACAAGCCATTTCTATTTCTTTCCAGTCACCACGATTCAAATTTGGATTCTGAGGACACATATTGGAAAGAAGAAAAGTTTCATCTCTGCCTTCATCGTTCCAATTGCAGTCACCACCAGGACACATATGTCCTCTGTCATAACCGGAGGACGCATAATCTTCAAGTGTAGAGCGAATAGAAGAAGGCAGTTCCAAATCTTCGCGATACTCATTCCACACGCCATCCTTACGCTTCATCACGTGCTCTCCCGTTAATTGCCACATTACCCAATTGGGCTGACGGGTATCTTTATTGTATGAGATCGAGTAACATTTTCTGTCAATTATCTGTGAAGGAATCGCTCCACGTATCACAGGGTATCCAACTCCTTTCAAGATGTTTGAGTGGGTTCTTTCTTCCTTGCTTACATCTATTTTATTCCTTTTAGCAGAAGAATTATTACACGAAAAAAAGGAACAGATAATTGCAATTAATAAAACACATCTAACCATAAAGCATTTTACTAATTGACTTATCTGTCTATATGTCTGTTTGTTGATTATATTAAAATAGGATTAGTATTAACATTTAGCATTAGTTTCACACCAAAAATCGGAACACTAATGCTGAATATCAAAAAAACGAATAAGATGTCATAACATAACTCTATTGTACTCGCAATGAATAATTGCATCCACGACCAGTACAATTCTTTACACGTATGTAGTACAGACCTGTATACGACGCATAGAATCGAACACTGGCATTTTTTGTCGCATCTTCATCCTTGCCTAATTGGTTTCCATTCCTATCTGTAATTATTAGGTCTAAGTCACAAACTCCGTCACTTTCAACAGAGACAGTAACGTACCTTCCACTACTTTGCTGGGAACTCCAATCAGAGTACGAATTTGCGTTTACATACCCTCTGTCTAAAGATCCATAGTTAGTTGCCCCACTTTGATTTAAAGTTACTTTAATTGATTTTTTACCAGCTTTAACTGTAAAATAGTCACTTCTGTCTTCGTAGCTTGAATTCCCATTATATGACACCATCACAGAACTTGAATTCTTTGAACTTATAGAAAACCACTGAGAACTTGTATCTTGCAGTGTGTATCCTCCAGGATAGTTTGTACTTATTGACAATGTTACATAACCAGAATTGCTACCAAGACTACGTGTAACATCAGAAGAATATCCATCGACATAAAGAGTAGATAGTTCTTCTATTGCCTGATTCTTTTCACTTGTAGCATTACTTATAATTTGACTGACACTAAAAGGATGCTCCCCTTTGTAGATACTTCCATTAGAAGAATACTCATCAGCCTCGCTTATCAATCGTTCGTATATAGAAACAGTTGTCGTCAAAGAATTGTTACGCCAATTAGAGATGCCATCTGCTAAATCTTTAATTAACCGAAGGTGACCGTCACCAATTTTTTGGGGATAACTTCTCAATTCCTCAATTAACGCAGTATTTAGATTTAACGAGCCTTTTTTAATTAATGCGTCTGCTTCCTGAATATTATTTTGGGCAGAATAAACACTTGTATAACTTGAATGAGATAACAAGTTCTCTGCTTTTACATAATCAACACAAGAAGTAGTTATTGCATCTACACGCGACTTCAATGAAGAGCGGTTCGCCAGCACATTGTTGTTATCTAAGTTCGATAAAGCATCCAGTTCTGAGACTCGTCTTGAAAGAAAAGACCTTGTATCACTTGGCCAAGTTCGTTCCTTAAACAATTTCTGAGCATAATAAATAAAAGCCTCTGAATAGCATAAAACGAATGTGTCTATTTGATGATTATAATCCGAATCGGATATTTGCTTTTCATCATAGAATCGTCTTAACGAAAGCAATTGTTTATGATATTCATTTTCAAGAGAATCATCTTTCAAAAACCTTGTTGGGTCAGTTTCGGATATTTTTCCATCAATATTGAGTCCTAAAATAGACATAGAATGCCTTTTAAGATAATCGACATGAGGATTAGACTCCGGAGGAGTTTCTGGAATAGACACCTGAGTTTCATAGAACACAGCTATTGCTGATAATAGACCTAAGCCGACTAACAGTAATGCTAAAATTTTACCCAGTATCTTCATAGATTTAGTTAAAATTTAATGATTATCTTTTTTGTCCTGAGAATTATGGCCGCCTATGCCTTGTGATTCCTCTGCCTGTCCCGATGTCTCAACAGAATCTGTATTTGACTGCTGATTCAGTGAGTCGGTTACTATCTTAGCAGATTCTTTACTCGAGTCTACAGAAGGAGATTGTGATATTCCCCACAAATAGTAGCCAAAACTAAGACCAAGGGCAGTAAATATGAGTGCACCAGCAAACATTTTTAACAGGAATTTCCAATTAAGCAAAATTACAGAAAGGGGTCTAAGATGGAAGCGATTATTTGCGCGTTCTGACATTTCATAATTCTTCAAAGGGGAGCACGAAGGCTTTTCTTTTAATTCTAACTCAAACTCGGCATCCGATTTTGAACCTTTTAAGTATTTCGAATTAATAGTAAACTTATAGATACTGGTTTTGTGCTTAAGTTTTACGACTATAGGTTGAGCTACTGGTACGTCTGTTTTTAATGTACTGCTTTCATCTTCATATCCATCGCACTTGATTACAAACTTTAATTTACCTTCTCTTAGTTCTGATTCTGAAAAAAGTGCGGATTCTCCAAGAGGATAACTCCCAATCTTTATATCCGCCTTCTTTGATAGATTCTCACCTGTTTCCTCATCATACACACAGAAATCTGTTGCTTTAAGTTCATACTGGAAGTCAAGTTTGCAGTCTGGCAACTGAGTATCAATAACAAACTTCTTGTTTCTCTTAGTAATATTTTCCAGATAATCAGCCTTTTTATAATCTATTGTATAAGCCTTCTGACTATCAATCATCATGCCATCGCCCAAATCGACTCCATCAACCTTTATAGTTATCTTTGAATCTGACGAACCGCGAGTAATAGCCACCCATTTTGTAAAACCACATTGTGAGATGTCTTCATAGGTATTAAGCACACTTACAACTTCATTATCTAAGAATAGTACTTTTTCAAAGTCATAGTAATAAGATTCAAAAAGTCTATCACCTAGTAAAGACTGCAGTCCATCCTGAGGAATTATTCTATATGCCATCTTACCCTCTGCAGATCGATTAACGATGGGATGTACTTTACGTATTGAATATTCACAACTAAAAATGTTCTCTAAAGCCGATGTGTGCTCATTCAATTTTGTATCAAGTATTGCTTCTTTTACAACGGCTATTGTCTGGTTGAGCATGTCTGAAGGAACCTCCAGATTTGCAGGGATAAAAATCCAAGCTTCTTGATTATCACCACTTCTTCCAGGGATGTATTTAAGAATCCTTAAATAGCAACCTTCATTTGCATGAGAAATACAGTATACTATCTGATCTTTTCCTTCCTTAAATGACAAATGTTTATAGAAGTTTCTTTCATCAGAACTTTCTGCAACTTTTCGGATATTACCTATTTCATTATTTAATGAATGTATATAACGCACACCTTGTGATGTGCTTGTTATTGTCAAAGACATCATGCCCTTTTGTGGTTTTGGCATGTAATTTTTATCATTATTCTTCATAACATTAATATTTAAAGTCCTAAACCTTTTTTTAGTTTACCTAGCCAACCCTTATCGTGGCCATAAACAGTATCGAGGAAACAAGAGTAAACAATTGATTCTGATTTACCTGGATGAAATCTACTATAATCTTGGAAACATACATCTCCAATATTATATGCTATCAATCCTGGTTCTCCGTCATTAATATCATATTTAGAACAAAGATTCTTCAGATTCTTATAAAATCCAAGATAATTCTCTGATATGTACTGTCTCAATATGTCACTTTCAGAATTACTATCGGTAACATCGAACTTATCGCTCTTTGTTACCATGATATAAATTCTGTCGGTGGTTTTGTCAAAGATTCCATTTTCCTCAATATAGCGCATACAACTTCTTAAGTAAACATCTTGTGTATGTCCTTTGTATGTTCTATTCTCTGCGCCATATTCAATAACAAAGAAATGAATCTTTCGGTTTTTAGAACGATTCTCGACAAGAATGTTCTTCAGATTAGCTAAAGCCTTCTGCTGGTTTTCTAGCAACTCAATGCCTGCAAGATCTTGATGAATGCAGCAGAACAACTCACCTGCTAGGTCTATTGCTGCACACCTGTAATATTTGTGGTCAAATTTAACAGAGCCATCTGAGGATTTTTTTTCGTAACGACCTTCTAGATCAAATTTCATTTCATAAGTATCTGTAACAGCTGTACCACCAGGAAGTCTTCTAACCTGACCTTTCTTAAAATACTCTGACAAGGTCGACATATAGTCATAACCCTGACTATTGGTCATAGGAGAAAAGTCCTGACAAACACGACCACTATTAGCAGCACTTAATACTCCTGCCAATGCACAAGTTTTTCCTGAAGAAGGAATACCCCAGAAATAGAACTCAGTAAATCCATCCTCAATACTTATTAAATCTCCCTTTGGGTCTGGAAGTTTTACCATCGAATCAGCACTCGTTGGCGGATTATTTGTCATAAACTTTAAGAAAGCAGGATCAATACCAGCTTTGTTTTCTAAATCCGAAAGTGTGATTAGTCCTTGTTCTTTAAGACCATAAACGACAAATGAATCAAATGCATTATGATCATAATAAAGCATGTCCAGAATATGCTGACTTTTTATTTTCTTGGATTTCATTTGCTTTACTATAAAATCAAGGAGTTCTCCCTTTTTATCCATTATAAAGGGATCGTCATCGATTTCCTGCTTTTTTCGAAGAATCTTTTCTGCTGGAGAATACTCCCATTTTACACCATCAAGCATTGCTTCTGCTTGTTTCTGGTGTGCACCAGTTGGAAATTCATGAAGGAAATCCTCAATATCGTCCATTGAAGGATGACTTTGAGTTAGTTGTTTCCAGCAGATATCCTCCAGTTTTAAACGAGCCTCACGTATTTTTTGACCATCTGGAAATTTTGCAATGAAATCACGAAGACTTTCCTCTGTTAAGCGAGACTGTATTCTATCCCAGTGCTCAACTTCTGCTGCAAATTCCTTTTCTTCGATTTTTGCTCGAAGGTCAGCTCTGTCCTTTTTCGAATAAACATCTTCAGGCAAAGCAAAAAGTTCCTCGACGGTAATAATACCTCTTTCGACAGCATCAAGAAGTTCCGAAGGAGAATAATCCGCTGGGTCTTTAAGAATTTTTTGTTTTTCAGTCATTGTATCTATTTTATTTTTCGTTCATTTGAGTAACAATAGAATGGATCTCTTCATCAACATCGTAATTAAAAGTCTGTCCCCTACGTCTTCTACGTTTAGAACCGACATCACCCTTAACAACAATGTTTCCTGTTTTATTTTCCTTATCGTCAATACCCTTGATAACAATTTTCTCTTTTCCACCTTCCTCTATTGTTCCCATGTGAGTAACGATCGATTGAGATCTCACCTCTGATGTGTCTTTGTCGAGTGTTTCTACTATTTTAGATGTTTTATTGGTATTTGCATCTGTATCAATTAGTACATTGTTGACATGTCTTTCAACCCAAGACTTATCTCTGCCCCAATATGTATGTAAGTTTCCTTGTTTATCCCTTGCACTATGGGTGCAGAATAGGATATATGTACTTCTGAAATACCTGTCTTGAATAATATATGGAAGGAAAAGTAAAAAGAAAGCAGGAAGTCCAATCAAAGACCATAAAGTAAAGCCATCTGTTGAGAACAAACTTTCAAGAGATGCTATTTTAGCATGAACTTCATCTATCTTTTTATTATCAATGTCAAATGCCTCTACATCATTTTCCGTACCTAATTGTCCCTCTGACATAGAAACAAGCATACCATGCCATTCTTCAACAACTTGTGACATTTTGCGTTCATTCCCCATCATGAAAACATTCCAAACACTCACACCTCTCGCCGTTCTGGCAATCCATGCTCTTGCTTCAGATTCCAGTTCTTTGTATTTAGGTGATTGTAACTTCAAACAAAGTATTGAATCGTCAACCTGATACAAAAGTTGGGTGGTAGTTAATTTAATTTCGTTTTGTAATCGTTGTTCATGATTGGAGATTCGTTGAGCGCAGTAATCATCGTAAGCAACAAACATACTGTCAGCAGCTGCAGTTGCCTCAGTAAAAGAAGTTGATACTAAATCTTTATTTACATACACATTCCAAAATTTCATAAAGTAGGTGAACGCATATCCACATGCCAAAATGAGAAATATGACGAACGCACGTTCAATCCAGATATTACGTTTGAAATTGTGTTTAACGGTCTTCATCTTCTGAAGCAGCATCAATAGTGAAAATAATCCCACCATTTCGATGAGTACAGCAACAAGTGCCCACCCAAAATCTGCCTTGGAAAAATAAACTGCCCCCATAAATGTTACATAACCTATGAACATTAATGAAATGAAGGCAACTACATGACCAAATGAGAATTTAAGTCGTTCTCCCATTATATTTGCAAATTAAAAAAGAGCGTGAGCCAGATCAACAAAACCTGCAATACATATAACAACTCCAACAAGCTTAATTATTGTCGCTAGGACACCAGTTGCCGAAACCAAGGTTGGCACCTTCTCGTAAACGAACCATCCGATTAGGATAGTAATAATTGCTGTTACCATATTTTATTAATTTAAAATTCGACCGTAGATGTCAATAATATGTTTTATTTCTTTTTTGGAATTCCTCAATATCAGTCTTCCATTATTTTTCCTAACCAAGCGTCTTAGATAGACAGAATCTCGAAATCCGTCATGATTTAAATATACGACATTTTGTGTTTCTCCAAATTGTATGAACATGCCCTCTTCTGTGTCATAGACGTTTAAAGCATTAGAGATGTTTATAACACGACCTGTAGCCTTTTCAATGAAACAATAATGAGATTCATTAAATGCCCAAAGATATTGGCAATCAGAATGACAGGTTACTTCATCATAACAAGCTGGAATTATTACTCTTTCATCAGAATTGCTCCACAATCCATGTTTTCCGGAAATTATAAACTCAACTGAATCAAAAGACTCATATGAAATAACTTCATCACACTCAAGATCAAAGACGATTCGTTTATCTCTTATTGAGAAAAGTGACTTCTTGTCTAATAATGATACACACGCCAAACCACTTCCTCCAAGAAATTGAATATCATCATATACTGGAGGATATAGATACCTACCATCTTCGGCCATTAATCCATAGAGCGTTTTGCGTTGTATAATGGACACCCCTCCCTTGGTATCTATTACGTTATGTCGTAGATACCCAAGTTTAAAGTCTCTCTCTCGCCTTTTTTCTAATAAATTTCTAACCTCTGGAGTCATTATTTATCTCTGTTATAGAATCCAGTAACCGACGTACTACAAAAGAACCACAACCAAGACCACCAGCATAATACAATATATCTTTCCATTCCCGACATATTAGACCAACATTGTGTGACTCGTTAAGCCTTTCATAAAGAGGGGCGATAGAAGACTTAACAGTTTTATTGTATAACTCTGGTAGAAAGATTTTGTCTAATGTGTCATGATAAATGCTTGAATATACAAATTTCTTTTCACAAGAATCATGCCAGTCATAGATGCTTTCGCTTTTATCCATATCAAGAAAAGAACCACTTTTGTATTCTTGATCTTCCGATTTCAATACTAACCAACTATCCTCATTTAATTTAATTAGTTCAACATTTCGATGATTCGTTGTAGTTGCAAAAGTAATAGTTTCCCCAGGGATTATATCTTGAAAGAGAATACCAGGCTGAATAGATTCCTTCCTGAAAACAGGATGGCAAACTTCATGTGACAAATTATTTACTTTCTGTCGAATTTGTTCAACCGAAAGATTCTTGTTTAGATGAATGTATAATTTTCGTTTAAGATCATTTAAGAAATCATCGGATATCTTTTCTATACAAAATGTATAACGATGGAGGTATTCATCATACTGCAATGTTCTGCAGTATGATGAATATAGATGATAAGATATAATATTATTTACCTCCATAATTTAGTTGCAATCTATCCAAGACTTGTCTTACGGCAAGAATGTCAATACCAAAGTTTAGACCCGTTGTTGCGTGTCCATTGCCATCGTCTTTCACGCCTAACTCGTGAACTGCGATAATCCAACCTTGATTATTACATACTGGCCCACCGCTATTTCCTCCGTTGGTTGACATTTCATATTGAACCATCGGTACATCTCTACCTGTAACAGGGTCTGTATCTCTATAAGCACTGATGTGACCTTTTGAGAATGATGCTGTGAAGCCATTAGGATTGCCAAACGTAGAGCATTCTTTGCCAACTTGAGTGTGAGTTTTCATCAAATTGAAATAAGGAACCGTCTCGTTGTTTTCAAGTTCAACACTGAAGATTGTTACATCCATTCCTCCCTGTTCAAGTGGAGAAGTGAACTTGATATTCTTTATGTTTCGCTTTTTCTCACGATAAATATTACTATCATCCGGACTATTAGCATCATACAATACTGCAATACTCCCCCCCTCATCAGCAAGAACATGTGTATTGGTAATTGCCAATCCATCAGCATTAATAAAGAATCCTGTACCAATACTGTTTTCCGCTTGGTTGACAATAAGGAACGACCTTTGTTTCATATATAAAGCAATATCTTGTAAATCTGCTCCTGGTCCTTCAGTACTAATCAAAGCTCTAAAGGAATCAAGACTGTCTTGCAAGTGCGCTTCTGTATAAACGTCTTTTCCACATTCCATTAATACAAGACGGTTAAGACATTCCTTCTTTTTATCGTCCAACTTGACATAAGCATAGACTGTAGCATCATTTTTTGTATACGTTGTCTTGCCCTTTGAATCTGCAACCAAAAACACTCTTTTATTGAGATAATTGTTCTTGATAAATACCTCAATAGATGTACCCTCTTCTTTTACGCCAAGCATCTTGACTTTAAGCCCAGAATGCATTATAAGTGTATTTCCCTTCACGTCAACGATTTTACCTTTATAATCGTTGATTTTGAAATCAGATGGACCACTGATTGCATTCCATACAAATATTACACCGATTACAATAGCGATACCAATAAGAATTCTCTTAGCATCCATAATCTCTTAATTTTTGATTTCGATTATACATGGAGATTCTACAATCACTGTACGACCTTGAACCTTTCCTTTACCAGATTCTATCGTAACTAATGATGAATCATCAGTTGGTGCGCCATTACCTTTTACCGAGACGACACTAGAAGGTATGGAATCACTTTTAGACATCCACACAGAATGTAGAGCTTCTCCAGAAAGCTTAATTAACTCAAAATCTGCCGTACCATCTGTATATTTTGTAATCTTATAGCGTTGCTCATCAGCGTCAGGTGACAATCTTGTCCACATATAGACACCTCCACGATTTATAGGGTTAAAACCATATACCACCTCTTGAACCGGTTTGGTATTTACTACAGTTTCAGCAACTACGGTCTGAGTTGAAACTGTATCTTGTACATCTACGCCAGTACTTTCATTAGAAACAGACTGATTAGGAGTACCGACATTATCTGTAATATTTACCAGATGTTGTAAAGTAGTTCTCACACTGTCAGACACGAGTTCAGCAGGGATGGTACCGTTATATGCTATACGCATGACTTTCATCGTTGCCTGACATAACTCGTATAGAGCTTCCTGTAATGCTTGATTCGTATTCATATTATATTCTTATTTTAACTGTATTTGTAACTTAGTATTTATCTTCCAAGAATTACCTTCTTTTATCAAGGTGCCTGGCTTTTGAACAATTATGTCTTTGGGCATACCCGTTACGCTTAAATCTTGAACAAATCTCTTGAGCATACTCAAATCTGCTAACATTTCTCCTTTACAAGCATTATTAATAGTATATATAGCAGAAGTAGCTCCCTCAGCAAACTCTACCTCAAACCATGCCCCTTCAGGACTATCTGAAAGGGATCTGCCTAAGATTGACAGATTACCTGTCGCATCCTGACTGAACATAGCGTATTTTTTCACTTTGGAAGCTTTTTTCGCAGGTTCTGCAAGGGTGACTACCTTTTCCTCTTTTTGGGGAATGGTTGTTGTAACAATCTTTGGTTCTCTTATGGTAGTTGATGCAGAATTTGACTTAAGGTGTCGAATTTCTGCTGCAAGATTTTCTATGATTGCTCTTTGGGTGTCAATTTTGCTATTCACCACTACCAATTCTTCATCAATCTTTCTCGTGTCTCTACCTGCATCACTTGCAATCTTCTTAAATTTAGCCCTTACTTCTCTGTTCATAACGAAAATTAACAGAAAAGCAACAACAAGTAGAATTGCCAAAGCAACGATAACATAATCATACATCGACAGATCACTTGATATTTCAGTGTCGTTTGCTGCTGACACAGAACACCCTGTGCCAGCAGTTATAATTACTGAAAAAAACAATCTTATTTTTTTCATGATTCTCATTTATTGATTGGAAGATGCCACTTGATATTGATTGGAAGATGCCATTTGACGACCGAGCTGGAAAATTGAATCCTTCAGTGGCCAAAAGAACATAGGTTCTTCAACGTTAACAGCCGTACCCTTTGCAGCAAGATTCCTTTGCAGAATCTGCATTTGCTTGAAACTATTCTCTGCAAATTGCATAATTTTCGCCTTAATTCCACGTGTATTTATTTCAGTGTTGTCAAGTACAAGAGCTATGAAATCTTCATCCTCAAACATATCAAGGAATCTCTCGAATTCATTGAAGAGTTCTATCTTTCGCGAAGCAATGTCTTCAATCTTTATATGTTTGGTAGAGTAATCCTCATTTTCCCATCCATAAACAAGATTGCGTTCTGGATCAATAGTTGAACCATTTGACATCACAACACCACCTGCTGCGGTAACACGCTTAGGATCATCTGCGAATCTTACATCGATCTTCTTAACGTCGATATTTTCACTACTTAAACGATACTCAAAAATCTTAGTAATGATTTCATTCAAGCAACTTGCATCTCCAATAAGAGGGATATACTTGCTGCCCATTCCAGTGAAAGTGATATGATGAGGAACTTCTACACCATCACGAAGGAATGCAAGAGCCATGTAGTAAATGATACTAGACAAATGAACCAACATCAAAACTTTAAGTTCAGAGCCATCAAGATAATCTGAGAAACCATACTTTTCTTTACCAAAGAGATAGCTAATCACATCAGAAGAATCTGAAGCCGTATCGTACATGAAAGTTCTAAGGTGTTCCTTGATTTCATCCTCATCACTAAGATTTGCATATCTTGCAGAATTCAAATAGCCTTTGAGGAATCCATTCTGTTTTGAAACAGCAGGATTGGTTCCATCTCCCCAAATATCGTTAGCAGCAAAAATTGCAGAATAAGATATTTTCTCACCACCATCAATTGGGTTGATATAAATAATATCAGAAGTACCGCCACCTATATCAACGTTTGCATAGGTTTCTCCGAACTGAAGATCGGGTAAAAATGAAAAGTATGGAGCAACACCTTCAAGAGCCTGGATATTCAGGCTCTCATTAACATTCTTAATATTGCTCATTGTTGCACCGACTTCTTTTCTAGCTTCATCCCAAAGTCCACGGAATTTACCAATAAGACTTTTGCGCATTGACTGTGGGTATGTGAACACGAACTTAAAGTCTGGACGACCACCGTTCATAACAGCTTTATTCTTCATAATCCACATAAGTTCTACGAAGAACATCTTAACACGGTCTTTTGCCTTTGTATCAGAGTCGCTTGCGCTCCATTTAATATCAGTACGATAGATGCAGTCCTTGTTACCCCCGATCTCATTTAGATAGTTAAAACCTACATTGATGTTACCGAATAACTGTGGCTCAGCTGTCTCCAGATTTGGAATCTCACATACAGTAGTACGCATTGGAAGCTTAAATAAACCGTCTCCTATGACACAAGGTACGAACTCACGCAAAGCTGGAGTCAAGAATTCTGAGAACTGACCAAAACCTGCGTTCGGAGCCCCTATTTCGTGATTGTTGAGATAGACTGTCTGTAAATCGTCTTCTGTAACATCCAGCGACTTAACTCTATCTCTGTTAATTCTTCCATTTCCACCTTGGCTATAGCCGTATGCAATATGCGTATTAGTTGTACCAAAATCGACACAAAATACATACTGACGTTGATTTGCCATCACATCTTTCTCGCACATAATTGGAACGATAAGTCCCTTTGCATTACTTGAGGATACATTTAGTTCAACGACATCAAATGCTTCTTCAAGGTGAATATGAACAGTCTTAACAGCACCACGTGAGCGCAAGTTCTCTTGTTTTTTTTCAAGAGGTTTTGTCAAATCATTAAGACTGAAGAACTCTGCAGTTTTTTCGTCACCCTTATAGCCAAGCATGATGTTATACACATTCTTGCCTCCACCTGTCATTTTATAGAATGGGAAAAATGCAAGATCAAATGCTGACCTGAAGTCAAAGCAGTCAACAATAGAGTCATTTGTATATTCACGAATGAACTCCATATTTCTACCATATTTAGTTGGAATGTTCAGGCGAGCAATAACTTTTCTATCATCACTATCAGCATCAATCTCTTCAATAGAGAACATATCTGTCAGAGTTACAGCACCAGTAACCTCATCAACAACAAAAAGATCTTTAGGTTCAAAGAACTTGAAAATCTCTTTCTTTAATGGCAATAAGTAATGTATCAGGCCACGATTACCAGTAAAAAATTTGTTTATATGCAATTCATATGCAACCTCAACAATTTTGTCTTCCAGGAAATCGTCAATTGTAACGAAAGGATAAGTTGTTCCAAAGAAGCCTGGAAGTTGGCGTGTTGATAAAGTAGAAGGCAATGACGGATCAATGTCGTAAGAAGCCCATTTCTGTCCTTTCCAGTATATCGCGCCATCCATTCCATGTTTGCTCAAAACAAGAGGAGTCTTAACTGCTGTTTTTACGCCTTTAACATCTTCTGTAGCATAACGATTAGATGTTGCGATAATTTCATACTGACTATCAACATCTACAATAATATCTTTTTTGCAGAAAATCTGCATATTACCGATAGATACAGAAGCGCCGTCAACGTCTTTGACCGATTCATAGTTTACATCAAAATCATTTGCATATCCACCTGGTTGTCCTATGGCATTATTATATTCTGCATTTATTACAAGATCATATTTGTCGCGATTATCGCCAACATAGGTTTGGATTTCATTAGAAAGAGTTTGTCCATATTTCTCTATGTATTTGTGAACAAAACGACGGAAATCAATATCACGCTTATGTAATGGCACAATCTGACCATCAAAAAGATGACCTCCACAACCACGATAAAATTCATTTTTATTTTGGCGTCGCCAATTTGGACTAGAATATACTAATGACAAAGGAGAAGTACCACCGAGGATTACATTATCATAACGGAATATGTAAATCTTGTTGTAACCATTTAATTTAGGGGTGTTGTCAATTCCATCTTGTAATGCTTCTGCAAGTTTGACATGTTTAGGGTTGCTGCTGTGTTTTAGGAGGTCCACATCACTAGCATCCCATGGTATAATATGGAGATTATGTCTATCGTGTCCATAAACGAAGATAAACTCCATCATGTCAAGCCACTCACTTATTAGAGCATGATATGCAGTAATACCTTCGTGGGCATTATAGGCATCTTCTCTTTGCTTGCTGTTTATTTCACTGAATGCACTTATAAATAAGAAAAGACGTGCATAAGGTGTTGGGATAGAAGTTCCCATTTTATTTAATGACACACCACTTGCTTTCTGGGCATCCTCAATCTGCGATCTATCAACCTGCGAATTGACAAAGCCCTTGCCTCCAATAGAAGTGTTGTCTATACAAATTGTACTCATACTTATTAGATATTAATTATTGTATTATCTTTCATTATATTATTAGATGCTGTACGCAAGATGTCAAGAAGGACAAATTCCTTCTCTGGAGTTTTGAGCGTTTTTCCTATCTCAAAATGTCCATTATCTGTTAGAGCATTGTTCATTGCGACATCTATATCTGTTTTCCTGAATGTAGGCTTAGATTTCTTTCCGCCCCAAAAACCATTCTCTTCTCGAGTCTGGTCTTTATGAGCAAAGATTCTATGGAATCCATAATTCTCTTTCTCGCCTGTTGGAGTCGCTAAATTAAACAATTTCAATTGATGACCATTATTTTCATTATTAAGTTCGTCGAGCCAATCCTTATAAAATTCATAGAATTCATGCAAATAATAACAGATGTCCTGAAGTTTATCCGGATTACTTATTGAAGAATTGGTTTTCCATGTTATTTTTTCAAGTCCCAGCTGGCTGAAATACTGCACTTTTGAGAGACTCTTCTTGTCTCCTTCGATACAATCATGGAAATATTTCATTGCAAGTGTAAGGGAGCAAAGTGGTCTTATTACAGAAACAGTATTATCCTTAAGTAAATCAGAAAGGTCTATACAACTTTTACCATTGGCTCCATACAGTTCTCCTTCAACAGCATATTTGAAATATTCTGTCCTAGCATTGCCCTTTTTGACATTGTTGGGATCACTGGTGACAAAATGAACTACAGACATAGCAGCGACAAACTCAACAAAGTTTGCTCTATTAAGCTGTTCCTTACCACCAATGTTGTGATCGAGCTTTGTATCGTTGCTATCACCTACATAGTAGATTGCATTGACATTTTCATTTAAGCCAGAATCCTCGTAGTAAGACAATGCAGCTTTTGTCTTAGAATTGAACAAACCAGAATTTATTGGACTTTTTGACTTTGGAGGAAGTGAGAAATAAGGAAGAACCATAATTGCACCAAGACGAGCTTGATGAAGTTTCATCTCATTGCTGTTTCTTATAGCAGTTATCAATTCTGGTATTCCACTGGAGCCTGTTCCACCAAATAACGAGCCGATAATCATTATGCTATCAGTTTCAGGATTGAAAAGCTGAACAAAATCCTTGTACTCTGGAGTTTTTTTCAATTCGTGAAATACAACACTTCCGATGTTTGGATTACCTTTAAAGCCGACAGTCATATCAATTTCAAGTTCTGCCTTATCTGGATCGATGCTGGTGTCGTAGAGGGACTCCAGTAAGAACTTTGTTTTGTAAAGGTCACCTGTTAACTGTTCATATCCGATACTTTCCTTGTATTGCTTTTCATCCCTTTTGGGGGCATAGTTTAGTTCATAAGTACTTGTGCCATTTTTTCCTTCTTCTGCAAGTGCATCTTTCATTTGACGCATTCTTGCCATAAAGAACTGATCCTTCTGATCCTGATGAGCTTGAAATGCTGTATCGTGAATCTTTGAATAATTCTTAATACAATCTAATGTTCTTTCTTTGTCAGCATTTTCCTTATCATAGTCTATAATGATTGGGAAAACCTGAGTTTCCGAATCGAAACCATCAATACCAGCTGCAAGCATAAAATTGAGCGAGCGAAGGACTCTACATCCTGTTCCTCCAATTCCAAAAATGAATAATCTTTTCATGTTATTTTTTATTTATTAATTAGGCCATTTATGAGGGATTGCAGCGCCAGCACGTGTCATACCCTTAACGCATATTGAAGTTATATAGAAGAAAAGTATTGCATAAATTACGCAACCCAAATCAAATGGCAGACGTACATCCTTTCCATTATCAAGGGCATCCGAAATTTGAGTCTTTTCATCAAGAATTTCTTGAAGTTGCGTTGCATCTTCTGTTTGGCTTGCATAGTTAGAGTTATAATACTTTTCCATTGAAACATAAAAAGAATTTCTGCGGAACATTGAATTTTCATCAACAGTGTTCGCCTTTCCAATGATAGCGAAATCTGCAACGAGATAAGCCAGACCACCAGCCAAGCAAAGAGCAATAATCCACGAAGGAATATTTGCTGTTGATAATGAGGTCTTACTATTACAGCATCCGAAATAGTACGCTGCCGCAACTACAACACCAATTACAAGAGAAACTATCAGCCCAGTAAGGAAAGCATTCTCTTCTACGAAGAACTGTTTGTGAAAATCGAAATTGTCTTCGAGATTAACCCAGAAAAAAAGTTTGTCCATAGATTTAAATTTTATTATTTGTTAATTATGATTTTATTTCTTAAACTTAAAACTTATATCAACAAGATTATCTGAACCTGTACCTTCAAGTAATCCCTCTAATAGATATTTTAAACCAAAAGTCCGTTCTTGGATAGAAGCATTTGACTTGATGTTCTTATCATCTTCATTATATAGGTTAGTCCATTCCTTTGGAATTGTATTTGCAACAATAACCTTAAATTCATTTTCTTTTCCTGGTTTTACTATTGCATTTTTCTCAATCTCTTCAGTAATTGCCAAACGAGAATTTGAAATAGTATAGTTATTTATTTTTGTGCCATTTAAAGTCACTGTAATATTATTTTTTATATATTCATCATTTCCTATACATTGTGGGAACGAAACACACAAATCTGTTTTTGAATCTTTTTTGTTTCCTTTCCATACATTGTCTTTGTCAAAATGTTTAGGATCAGAAATCTTATGAGAATTATGAATGTTAATATTATGTCCACCAAGAACTAAAGATAAATCTGCACCCAACTCATTGTTTTGTGCAAAACTATTAACTTTTCCAGGCTTACCTATAACAATGACATAAAAAGGTCTATTGTCTATTGATATAGGAGAGATATTCACGTTTTGATAGGTGATGTAAGCATATCCCTTAGAATTCGCAGAAAATTTACCAGAAAGCTTAAAGATGCCTACTGCTAATTTTTTACCTGAAAATACATTTTTTATTTCTCCTTTAAAGTCAGGCAACGTCTTAACAGCGTGCTCCGAATCTTTTTTTGTGAGATCATTACCGACTCCGTAGATTCCGTCTGTCACTAAACATGCTGCATCAACAGAATCATTTGTAATTAGTTGAGCCATTGATTCAAACATTTTGTTAAAGTAAGAATCTTGTCCATAACCACTTCTTGCACGTAAAGAAGCATTTACACCTCCTTTTGCATTGACAGAAGTATTAACTTTTGTTCTATCACCCCAAAAATACACAGGCGAATTTAACCCTTTATACTGGGCCAAATTTGTAATGGCATTTCCGAATTTTCCATCTGAGCCATCACCGAAATATCCTTTAATACTTGCAGAAGCATCAATGTAAACAATCATTTTTTTGATGTCAGAACATTCCTCGGTATCGGGGTCTTGTGGCTGACCGCCACCACCTCCAGTATTTGCCCCACTATTACCACAACTTATAAAAGAAGATGCGAGTGCAAAACTGAAAAATCCAAGTAGAATAATACCTTTTGCTTTCATTTTGTAGTTTATTTTTATTTTCTAAATTATAACTTTTGCTTGCCTATATAATTGACCGTCTATCATTAATCCAACGTCTGCAATATCAATTATGATTCCAGCTTTATCAATTCTATCAATTCTATCTAATCGTTGAATATAATCAGGACAAAACGTTCCTATATTCTTTGTTGCTCTATCAGAAGCATCTTCGTAAGCCCCATCGCTAATAAGTTCTATAAAGGGTGCAGGAACTATTTGTTTTATACCAACTCCTGCTAACATATCATCTAACAAAGCATATGACCACATTGTAGCCTCTCTGTTAAAGCGAATACCATCAGTCCTCCCTTCATCAATCATAAACGGAATGTTTGCATAGGCAGAATAAATAGCGAGTTTTCTCATCCAGCATGAGATAGGTTCCATTTCGTTAAGCAGAAACTCTTGAATTTTTGTATGTGCTTGAGTAAGGCTTGTTGATTTTGTGATATCAATGTTAACCAAGCCTTCGAGGGTTTTTCGTGCTCCGTTTCTGATATTGTCCTGCATAATCTCTGTTTCGGTGTTATCTCCATTACAAGAAACTATGTAGTCCACCTGAAAAAGAGTGTCTAACACTTTTTGCATCTGTTCAACTACCTGCACTTTAATCAAAGAAATCTGCTCTTCGATACTTGGTCCAACATTATTTTTGATGTCTGCTATTTTTGCTTCATATTCACCTGTTAATTGCCGTTGCATTTCATTCAACTGATTTTGGTATTTCACAGAATTCTCTGTAACAGCATCTTTTATTTCTTGATTTTTTGAAGCCGATAGAAGTTCCACCTGTTCTTTTGCTTCTGCCTGACTGTTTTCCAAGTCAAGTTGAAGCTGTTTAATTCTCTCATTTAGCTGAGCTTTGTCGTATTCTAAACAACTTATCTGTTCAGTTAAAGAATGTTCTTTGTTTGCGTATTCTTCCGTCAACCTTTCTAACTTTCGTTGCAAACCTTCAGCTTCTTCTGACAGCGTATTGTTATTCTCTTCAACAACTTGTTCATGTGATAAAACATTCGATTCTTGACCCTTTGAAATAGAATCAATCTCTATACAGGATAGCTTATCTATCAACTCAAACCTTTCAATTAACTTATTGAAAAGCATTATTGGATCATAATCAAATACTTTAACTATTTTCTCATCCATACCTTTTTCAATTAACGTGCGCGATATGAGTTTTATTAAGTGATCTTTATCACGCTTCAATTCATTGGTTTCTTGCAGTTTCTTTTTTAATTCGTCATTGGCATTACGAATTGATGCCATCAGCATAAGATCTTCTTTTAATTTCGAATTCTCGGCACGAAGATTCTGTATCAAAGAATCGGATTCCTCTTTTTTGCTACTGAATAGACCCATACTTATATCATTACGTATTGAAAACCAATGGCCACAGACTCTTTTTTGTAATCGGATTTTGAAGATCCATACCCTTTGGAGGTAATCCTGCTGATTGGCAATTATTAATTATCAATGTTATATTATCAAGTTTATCAATTATAAGACTGACACTTAGCTCCGATTTTGAAAACTCCTCTGTTTTAAAACTTTCCATCATCGAAACAAATTCCATATTACCCTCACGTAAATATTGAATTGTATCTTCTTCATTGAGATACGACTGGACTAAATGTACTTCGCAATTGCGGCTGACCTGTATTTCTTTCGGTTCTGTCTTGAAAACAGTACCAGGCAAACAATCTGTGTCTGTATCTTGATGGTTAAGAAGTTCAATATAATCAATGTCACCTTCTTTGTTGATAAAAGACAAACCATATGAAGCATATATACGCTTACTAACCATCTTTACTCTACTTTGTTCACTATCGAACTCCGCAGCAATAATTTCAGCACCTTCAACTACGACGGTTTTTTGTCTGTCTTCTCTGCTGTCAAACTTTGTGTTTATAGGAGAGTCTAAAGTAATAAATTCAATATTCTCAGTCCTGCTATTCTGAGATATTGCATTTTTTAGTCTCTTCTGCAATGGCACAAGTTTACAACTTCTGCCAGACATAATGACCGTATCTATTGCAGGACGTTTTTTCCCTAAATATTTTTTGAATTTATCTATAACGCCGTATGTACACTCGTCAAGACACTCATTAAAGGCTTGGTCTTCAACAATGTCTTTTGTATTAACTGTGTAAATTGTGCCACCTGAATTTTGTAAGGTGAATCGGATTTCATGATTGGCAGGATTACTGAGTTTTGGCTTTATCTGATTTTTAATAACTTGTTTAAGAATTACACGCTGTGAATACACATCGCCATCACCCTTAACATCATATCTTGCTATGATAGGATCAATTCCAGCCAAGCGGCAAACAATAGTTGCGATTACAAAGTCAATATAGTTTCCAGCTTTGCCTGTTCCTAATTTTCCTTGTATTTCGAGTTTATGATAACATCTTGTAGAATTCCACTTCTGCTTAAAGTATGTTATGTCAAGAGTACCAGCTCCCATATCATATACTAAAACCCTTTCTCCTTCAGGATCCTTTAATTTCTTTATATCGGAATGATATTCTTTCCAATGATTCATGTAGTATGCTGCTACAGAATCACTCTCACTAACGAAAGTAAGTTTTCGTAAATGAGGGAATACATTATATACTATACTCTTTAATATCGAACGGTGGTACGGAGTATAGGTGTTTGGATATGTTAATGCGAGTTTGTTAATATTCTCAACAGTACCAATTGTACCTGCAACAAAATACTTAAATAAGATATGGTAAGACTCCTTAAATATAGAGTTTATGCTGAGCAAACTGTTTGCTTTATCTTGTATATCTCGAGCCATCTCTTTAACCAGATTACCACTTTCATCTTTGTGGTAATAGCTAAACATCTCATAATGAATGTCCTTTGGCAAGAAGTCATTACCGACCAGAACCTTCAAGCATGGTATTTGTGTTAAGAAGCGATCTCTAAGAAGAGAACTCGTGGGAGCAAGGAACACAGCCTGACTGCTGTATGGTAAGACCACATTTGAAGATTGTTCTGAGCATAGCGATGATTCGTTAACATCCTTATTATTAGAAGATTCATATAGGAGCACATCGGAATTTAAGAATTTTGTTCCACTCTCAATGTCATCTTTTCTGTATTTTACCAGTTCTGCGTCTTTACGTATGATTTCTTCTTTCTTTGACTTTAGATCTATGAGGTCTTTATCGAATTTGCATACTATTGCTGATGAACCATAATCTACACATAGCCATTCCGAATGTGGAAGCATATTTAAATGCCAAATAAGCATCACTGTTTTCGTCTTCTCATTCTCAGCAAGATGACTCATATGTAATGCTTCTGAATTTTCCCAATATTTAATATCTATAGTAGATACTACTTCGAAATCATAATTGTTAGTACCAATATAATCAATATTTTGGGGACGAAATTCAAGAATAATAGATAAAACATCATCGGAACCATCAGGAAGGAATATTGAGCCACTACTCCTGATTTTCTTAGAAAAATCATTTTTACATACAATAACACTTGTAATCTGTTTCCCTGACTTATCCCTTAGATACAATTCGTCTGTTCCACTTTCAGTAACATGAATACTTGATATATGCACACCTGCATCTTGTGTTATCAGTTCACTCGCTTTATTTTTAATGCTGATCTCAATAGGTGTAACAAGCGTACTGCCAGGTTCAAAGCTTCTTTTTTTTAGATGGTAGCAGTTTGACCCCGTAATCTCAGTTGGAGCATCAGATAGTTCTTTAACCCATAACGATAGGGTTGATGGAATTATTATTTTTTTAATTGAAAACTTCTCAGGCTCAGCTGACATATTGTACTTTTTATCTTTATTTTCACTACTGCAAAACCTGCCGTATTGCATGAATACAGTGAATTGAGAGAGGGGTTTTCTGAGTTTGAACTTAGAAAAATCTATGAACAAAGGAATAATATAAACTGGTTGGGAGTAACCATTAATATCCTTCGTTTTAGGTTGTACACTTGTTGCAATATATTTCTCCTCATAATATTCGTTATTTTCGGACCAGTACAATCCTTGAACTTCTTCATCTTCTTCATTTTTCAACTTCAGTAAGAATTCGAAATCTACCATGGGCTGCTCAACAACGATATCCTCTATTGAATCATAGATTACTGTTAAATATCCTATTTTTTTGTGTCCAGAAGGCTGGTAAGAAAAATTCTCAGCATCGAGCTGTATCGAGGCTTCTACACTGGGTTTAAATTTGACTACATTAATAGTTATTTTTACCTCTTCTGAAACAACATTTGTCCCATTTATGTCTTCACCTACCAACATAAAGCAAAGTTGGAACTCGTCTAAACCTTTGACTGATGTTATGGCTTCATATTTAAAGTCTATAGTTACATCAACATTAAAAGGAGAATCACCATCATTGTACTTAACCAAATTTGGAGTTGTACTTTTGATGTTGAAAAGATTTTCTAAAACACAATCTACTCCTTTGGGAATTGTTACGTTAACTATTTTAAACGTAATACAATGTTCTTGACTTTTACTCTTGAATATACTAAACCAGTAATTTTTCTTGGTCTTGGGTTGAACAGAGAAAGTAAAGCTTATTTCTTCACTTTTTCCTTTCAGACTATATGGGGTTAATGTAACTGTTCGTTCCATACAACAAAGCAAATTTCTCGTTTAGGATTTTTATTGCTATATTCTTGAGACTATACTTAAATTAATTCCAGAAATGCAGTCGGAATGTACGCTGTTGTAACTGTAAATGAAGATCCTATTACTATTCCTACCCTTTGGTGACCTGCAAACCTTGCAACAATCCCAGAAACGCCAGTAAATACGCCTTCTTTAATTATTACTTTTTGACCTTTCTCAAATTTTCTTACTTGATCATCAAGAACCATAATATCTTCATTATTTGAGTTACAAATAATTTGAAGACTTTGAATATCTCTATCAGGTATTATGATTGGCTCATCCTTCCTATCATCATGATAATGGCGAGAATAGAAACGTAAATGTTTGAAATGATAATTATCATAAACAAAATATTTAATCTGATCAAACGTACCTTGCAAGAAGAAAATATTCTTCAAACGGCAAGTCTCTTCTCGTTTAATCACACCATCTTCTTTCTTGAATTTAACAAATGTTGGAAAAAATCCATTGACTTTGACCGTATTATCCGAGAGAATTTTATCATAAACCTTCTTAATGTTGGATTCGTTAGCGTATGCTAATCTTAATGCATACCATTTGACAGGATGGGAATCTCCACTCGTAGCTTGCCATTCCTTTTTATCATTTACATTTGTTTGAGTAAGCACACTAATGGTGGACACCCCTGTTTTTGAGTTTTTAACACCTTTTGGTGTTTTAACTTTGGGGAGGACATCAACGTTAAAGTTGGTGCATTGAGGATTTTCGCAACCTCTGCGGCGTTTTACATCATTTGATGTACTCATTTCGTTTACTTTTCTAAACAGAACCAGAAACGTTTTTGCTGCGCAAACTTTTACAAAAATATCTGATCAGATAATTTGCTTCGATACCGCCCCGTTGTATCTGACAACATTCCCATGGGCGAAGTTTCGAATAAAGAAGGGAAGTGACAAGTCCAAGTTATCTCTCTGTATCAAGAGGCTTTTAGGCTCATTCGCTACTATGACACGATTTTAACGAGACACTAAGTAGATATATAAAAAAAGCGTGAGATTCGCACTCGTTGCTTATCTCACCCTTCAGGCCGTCGAACTTGCCTAACTCTGAAAGATAAACAACTCCGAAGCCCACGCCGATATGTATATAGTACCCCTTAAACGATAGCTACACAATACAATGGTGTATGCTACCTACAAAGGGGATGCGTATAAACACATCCCGAGGACATCTACCGTTGCAGTACTTCCACAGAGCTCCTTCAAGTGTTCGACGTTTGAAGAGTAGAAGATATGCGTAAAGTAAACGCCTTAATAATATGTCGTGACTCTTTTCTCCCACCCTTTGCCCGCTTCAACTATTCTGTTTCAGCTCGGCGTGGGCTTTATATGACTGTCTCTACTACGCGTCTTTCATACGTCTTATAGTAACAATCAACGAGAGTCGGCTACAAAGTTAAGAATTATTTTTTATTTCACAAATTTTTTCGTAAAAAAAATAAAAAAAGACGAAAAAAAAATGCTTTCTCCATATATATATTACAAAGGGACTAAGGACTAAGGACAATTCGAAAATAATGACAACAAGGCTTCGCAACGGGAACGGGAACTAAGACCACGGATGGCTCAGATGGATACGGAT
>OCTX012245594.1_pt1 | contig 26200 bp, 26 predicted proteins | sample 1539691 | NCBI WGS metagenome assembly OCTX01 (sample SAMN02144231, study PRJEB22623) | gut metagenome | biome: sheep rumen | host: Ovis aries | place: New Zealand
TGCATTCCCCTCCCATTGGAGAATGTAGATACCGATCAGATTATCCCTGCCCGTTTTCTTAAGGCCACAGACAAGGAGGGCTTTGGTGACAACCTGTTCCGTGACTGGCGTTACCGCAAGGACGGCAGCATAATTAAAGATTTTGTGCTCAACGACCCTACCTATAGCGGTTGTATACTGGTGACTGGCAAGAACTTCGGTAGCGGTTCCAGCCGTGAACATGCCGCATGGGCTATTGCCGGCTATGGCTTCCGTGTGGTCATCAGCAGTTTCTTTGCCGATATCCACAGGAACAACGAACTCAACAACTTTGTGCTCCCCGTACAGGTGAGCGAGTCGTTCCTGGCCGAACTCTTCGACAGCATTAGGCGCGACCCGAAGACGGAAGTGGAGGTCGATCTGCCCCGTCAGACCGTCACTAACAAGCAAACAGGACGCAGCGATCATTTCGACATCAACGGCTATAAGAAGCATTGCCTGATGAACGGGCTTGACGATATCGACTTCCTGGTAAACAATCGGCAGAAGACAGAACAATGGGAGCGTAGTTACTCCCTCAACCCTGCCCAGTGCGGGAGGGGGAATAAAGCCTTTCAAGTGTAATAATATGGATAATAAGAAGACGCCTGATCATTCTGTTCCACTCTCAGCCAGGGAAGGGAAGGAGGAGAGTCTATCCCGGTTCGTGGAAATCATGGACACTACCCTTCGTGACGGTGAACAGACGAATGGTGTATCGTTTCTGCCCCACGAAAAACTGGTCATTGCCCGCAAACTGCTGCACGATGTTAATATCGACCGCATTGAGGTGGCATCGGCTGGAGTCAGCGAGGGAGAGAAAGAGGCCGTCAGCATGATTTGCCAGTATGCTGCCAAGATAGGGCGGCAGGACAGGGTAGAGGTGCTTGGCTTCGTGGATGGCGGCAAGTCGGTGGAGTGGATTGCTGACTGCGGTGGGTGTGTCATCAACCTGCTGGCCAAAGGATCGCTCAAGCATTGCACCCACCAGTTGAGAAAATCGCCAGCGGAGCACATTGCTGACATTCGGCGGGAGATAGTCATTGCCAACCAGCACGGCCTCACGGTGAACCTCTATCTAGAAGACTGGTCGAACGGTATGAAGGACTCGCCCGAGTATGTCTATCAACTCATGGATGCCCTGATCACCACCACCGGCCCCTCCCAAGGAGGGGTGAGGCGCTACATGCTACCTGACACGTTGGGTGTGATGAACCCGCTGCAGGTGATTGAATATTTCCGCAAGATGGTGAAGCGCTATCCGAACATCCATTTCGACTTTCATGCCCATAACGACTACGACCTGGCAGTGAGCAACTCACTGGCGGCGGTATTCAGTGGGGCCAAGGCACTGCACGTCACCGTAAATGGTCTTGGCGAACGCTGCGGCAATGCGCCGTTGGCTTCCGTGCAAGTCATACTGAAGGACCAGTTTCAAGCCAAGACCAACATCAACGAGAGTCAACTCAACGACATCTCGCGAATGGTTGAGAGTTTCAGCGGCATCGCAGTTGCTGCCAACCAACCCATTGTGGGCGAGAATGTCTTTACACAGGTGGCCGGTGTACATGCCGACGGTGACTCGAAGAACAAACTCTACTATAACGAACTGGTGCCTGAGCGTTTCGGACGCAAGCGCGAATATGCGCTTGGCAAGAACTCGGGCAAGGCCAATATCCTGAAGAACCTCGAGGAATTGGGACTTGAACTGACCCCTGAGCAAACGCGGCATGTCACCCAGCGCATCACCGAACTGGGCGATAAGAAGGAACGCGTTACACAGGAAGATCTGCCCTACATTGTCTCTGACGTGTTAAAGCACGATGGTTCCGACGACCGGGTGAAACTCATCAGTTACGTTGTGTCGACGGCCTATGGTCTGAAGCCCGGCGCTAATGTACGTGTCGAGATTAACGGCCAGCAGTATGAGGCTGGAGCCACCGGCGACGGTCAGTATGACGCCTTTGTCAAGGCCCTGCGCTACATCTATAAGAAATACCTCAACCGCACGTTTCCCATCCTAGCAAACTATCAGGTGAGTATCCCTCCCGGTGGACGCACTGATGCATTGGTGCAGACGGTCATATCATGGCACTATAACGGCGGACTGCTGCGCACGCGAGGCCTTGATGCCGACCAGACAGAGGCTGCCATCAAGGCCACCTTCAAGATGCTGAATATCGTGGAAAACGATATAGAAGAAAAATGAAACTTCAGAGAATCGAAGCATCGAAACTTCGAAACAACGAAATATAAAAAAAATAATATGAAACTGAAGATTGCTGTTCTTCCGGGCGACGGAATAGGTCCGGAAATTATGAAACAGGGCGTGGCCGTGCTTGATGCCATTGCTAAAAAATGCGGACATGAATTCGTCTACGAAGAGGCACTTGTCGGTGCCTGTGCCATCGAGGCCGTGGGCGACCCTTATCCAGAGGCTACCCACCAGGTGTGCATGAATGCCGATGCCGTGCTCTTCGCTGCTGTGGGCGACCTGAAATATGACAACGACCCAACGCTGAAAGTCCGGCCGGAGACTGGTTTGTTGGCCATGCGCAAGCAGTTGGGACTCTTTGCCAATGTTCGTCCTGTTGCCACTTTCGACTGTTTGCTTCATATGTCGCCTCTTAAGGACGAACTGCTTCATGGCGTCGATTTCGTGGTCATCCGCGAACTGACCGGTGGAATGTATTTCGGCGAGAAATATCAGGACAACGACCGTGCCTACGACACCGATGTCTATACACGTCCGGAGATAGAGCGCATACTGAAGGTGGCTTTCGAGATGGCTCATAAGCGCAACCGCCACCTCACTGTCGTCGACAAGGCTAACGTGCTGGCCTCCTCGCGCCTGTGGCGACAGATTGCCAAGGAGATGGAGTCGCAGTATCCTGATGTGCGCACCGACTATATGTTTATCGACAATGCTTCGATGCGCGTGCTCACCGAACCTCGTTTCTTCGACGTGATAGTCACCGAGAACACCTTTGGCGACATTCTCACCGACGAGACTTCATGTATCACCGGTTCCATGGGACTCCAACCCTCTTCGTCAATCGGCCTTCACACGCCGCTCTTCGAACCTGTGCATGGATCATGGCCTCAGGCTGCCGGACAGAACCTGGCCAACCCACTGGCACAGATCCTCTCTGCCGCCATGCTCCTTGAGCATTTCGGACTTACCAAAGAGGGCTCTTTCATCCGTGAGGCTGTCAATGCCTCGCTCGATGCCAATATTCGTACCCCGGAAATTCAGGTCGAAGGCGGTGCCAAGTACGGAACCAAAGAGGTCGGTACCTGGATTGTCGACTACATTCAAAAGTGTTGATCAGGTTCTTATGCCCCGCCATACTCTTCTACCGTCTGTTGGCCTCCGCGCCGCTCTGACCGTTTCGCTTCGCATCGTTCTACTTCTAGTCTCATTATGCCAACTATTCTATCCTTTACACGCCCAGACCTCCCAGCAGTGGCGTGACTCTCTTGCTGTGCTTGGCCGAGCCATCGAAAAGGACCCGCATTCCGTTGAACTACGTCTGCGCAAGGCTGCAGTCAATATCGAACTCAACCAGTGGAACTATGCCATTGACGAGTACGGACGTGTACTCGACCTCGACCCGTGCAACCTAACAGCCCTCTATTTCAGGGCTTATGCCTATATGCAGTCGCGGTGCTATGCCATGGCCGTTGCCGACTATGAGCATCTCCTTGCCATTATGCCCAAGCATTTCGAAGCCTGTTTAGGATTGGCGATGGCCACAAAGAGGGCATCGGGACAGATGGAGGCCATCGAGCAATTCAACCACCTCATACAGTTATTCCCTGACTCAGCACTAGCCTACGCAGCCCGTGCCGGCTACGAAATGGAACTGCACCAGTGGGATGCCGCCCTCTATGACTGGGAACAGGCTATTCGACTATCACCGGCCAGTGTCGATTTCGTCGTCTCTAAAGTGGAAGTCCTACTGGCTCTCAACCGCCGGCGCGAGGCTAAAACACTGCTCGATGCTCTCATTGCCTCTGGCACACCTCGTGCCGCCCTTAAAGACTGGCTAGATCGCTGCAAATAAGCCTCCTGATTGGGACAATAAACATGAAACATAAGGGAATCATTTGCGGCATACTTGCCGCTGTGTGTTATGGTACCAATCCGTTCGGAGCCCTGCCGCTCTACGAGGAGGGAGTGAATACCTCCTCCGTCCTCTTTTATCGCTTTTCAACGGCGGTGCTGATGTTGGCGGTGCTGTTGCTCATAGAGCGTAAATCATTTCGTATCAACAACCGCGAACTGAAGACACTCGGTTCGCTCGGGCTGCTCTTTGCTGCTTCGAGCATCACCTATTATCAAAGTTTCCGTTTCATGGATGCCGGTATCGCCTCCACCATCCTGTTCGTCTATCCAGTGATGGTAGCCGTCATTATGGCCACATTTTTCCGAGAGAAAGTGACGCTTTCAACAGTTGCTGCCATTGTCCTCGCGTTAGTTGGTATCGGCCTGTTATATAGGGGCGATTCAGGAGTATCGCTCAGTACGATGGGTGTACTGCTCGTAATGATTTCTTCGTTGGCTTATGCCGTCTATATCGTAGTGGTCAATCAGTCGAGCATCCGCATGTCGTCGCTGAAACTCACGTACTACGTGCTGCTGGTATGCATGCTCTCTTTGCTAACCTATTCCTTGATCTCGTCTGACCTGCACCTGATGTTACCTCCATCACTGCGAGCATGGTTTTTCGCCTGTTGGCTGGGATTGGTGCCAACAGTTCTCTCTCTGGTATTGATGACCATAGCCGTCCACGAGGTAGGAGCCACACCAACGGCTATCATGGGAGCACTGGAGCCTTTGACCGCCGTGGCCATTGGTGTGATGGTGTTTGACGAGTCGCTTACCTTCCGGCTCGTTGTCGGCATCGTTCTCATCCTTTCATCCGTCCTGCTGATTGTGCTGGGCAAGCGCTCGTCCGCAGAACGCTCTCAGAACGAGAATATTTACCTGCGCAGCATGAAACACAAGATAACTACACTCGTCAAGAAAACCTGGCGATGGAAATCATAAAAATACGAATATGGCCAGAACCAGTCTTATACTTGACGTGATTTACATGTCGACTCGGGTGACTCAGTATATTTGGTTACGAGTTTATAACACTCTTAACCCCTTCTAAACACTTGTAATCAAATGAGTTCCAATATATTTAGGTTATGAGTAACCTCGTTGGGACTGATGTTACTGATCATCTTCAATAGAGTTACGTTTCACTACCAATGCAATGTAAGTTTTGCATAGGGTTTCGACCAGTGAAGGACTAATCTTGGCTCGCCCTGTTGACTCTTCAAAGACAGAGTGGCGCATCGCCGAAGCCAGGTATCGAATGCTTACGGAACAGAAGATGCTGGTCCTAAGGCGTAGCATGAGAATTGCTGCTCTGGTGGTGAAGTTCTTAATGGAGTCGGTCTAAATTCGTTTCTCCTTGATGATACCGTGACGATAGGCGTAGAGCAAGTCTTTGAGTTCACCGATCTGAGTGCGCAGTTCATCGCCCTTGTCGGTATCGGCCACCAACATACGATGGGTGGACATCTCAACAATCTGTGTGGTAGACTTAATGTCGGTGCCTCGGCTGATAGCATCTTGTGTACTCGTAAATGGTTCGTGTTGAACGAGTTGAAAACCACGGCTATGGTAAACCAGCGTGTAGCCGGCGATGCCAGTTTCTTTGTGGTAAGCCTCGGAAAAGCCGCCATCGATGACCATCAGCCGTCCACTGGCCTTAATAGGATTTTCGCCTGATGCAGCATGTACGGGCACATGCCCGTTGATGATATGTCGGTTAGGGCCGGTGATGCCAAAAGCCTGTAGGATGCGGTCGCAGACCTCAGATGAATCGCGCAGTTTGAAGTAATTGCCCTTCTCTTCATGGTAGGTCTCTTTGTCCACCAGGAAATAGCGCTCGAAGGTGGCCATCTTCGACTTGTCGAACAGTGGCGAGTCCTTGCCGCACCAGAGATAGAGGAAATAGTCCTTAGCGAAGGCTTTCAAGTCGGTCGGTGTGTCGCTCTCGAAGGCAGCGCGTACCAGTTGTCCTATGTACGACATCAGTTCTTTGCCCTCGTACTGACGGCCAAGGATTTCGACTTTCTTGAGCGTACCGTCGTCGTTGAGAGGAATAGAGGCGTGGAAGAGCAAGTTCTGGTTGCAGATGTTGTACATACAGCCATGACTGAGTATGGTGCGGATATGCTTGCGAAGTTTCTCGCTGACACGGAAAGAGTGGTGTAGTTTCTGTATCAGGTCAGCCTCTTCGGGTGTAAGCATAGTGGGGTCGTCAGCCGATAGCGTAGGGAAGTTACACGACTTCATGGCATAGTCTTTTCCATCGATACAGCAGACACCTTTCTCGAGGTTGATGCCGGCTATCAAGTTACGGTCGTCCATGTGCCACTCAGGGCGACGTGCGAAAATCGCTGCCTCGGTCTTGAACTGCAAGATGGCAATGGCTTTGTGCATCTTGGCGGTCAGTAACAGCGTCTTCTCGTCGATCTTATCATCATTTTTTAGTACCTTGGGTATGAACTCCTCACAGGGATCATCGCCATATACTTCTATGGCAAAGGTGGCGAGCGGCACGAGATTGATGCCGTATCCCTCTTCGAGCGTCGCCAGGTTGGCATAGCGCAAGGAGAGGCGAAGGACATTGCATATGCATGCATCATTGCCTGCTGCAGCACCCATCCATAGGATGTCGTGGTTGCCCCATTGTATGTCCCAGGAATGATACAGGCGGAGTGTATCGAGAATAATATGTGCTCCGGGGCCTCGGTCGTAGATGTCGCCCAGTATATGTAGTTGGTCGATGGCCAGTCGCTGAATGACATTACAGATTGCCACGATGAAGTCGTCAGCCCGGCCGGTAGAGATGATCGTGTCGACAATGACCGCCACATAGGCTGCCTTGTTCTGGTCGTCGGTCCGTTCATGCAGCAATTCTTCGATGATATACGAGAACTCTTCGGGCAGGTTCTTGCGTACCTTGGATCGGGTGTACTTGCTGGACACGTCACGGCAGACACGCACCAGTTGATGAATGGTGATGCGATACCAGTCATCAAGTTCGGTCTCGGCAGCCTTGATGAGTTCAAGTTTCTGTTCAGGATAATAAATGAGTGTACACAGTTCCTTCTTCTCGCTCTCGCGGATGGTGTTGCCGAAAATTTCATTGACCTTGCGCTTTATGTTTCCGGAGGCATTCTTCAGTACATGGATGAAGGCCTGGTGTTCACCGTGCAGGTCAGCCAAAAAGTGCTCCGTACCTTTGGGCAGATTCTGAATGGCTTCAAGGTTGATGATTTCACTGGCAGCATCAGCGACAGTGGGGTAGGTGTTTGACAGAAGATGAAGGTAACGTAAGTCGGTATTCATAGTTTAAGGTGATTGAGTAGTTTTGTTCGTAGACGGTCAGTATAGCCGTTATTGACGGGCTGACAAGGGCAGAAGCCCTCGTCGAGTAGGGTTTGTTCAGTGAGTAGTTGAAGTGTACTACAGAACAATGGCATCAGACCTTTCTCCTCGAATTGTTTACATAGCATATCTTCATTAAGACAAGGATTGATCAGGCTCTGGTGGATTTCTGCCAGTCGAAGCAGTGAAGGGCCATGAACTTCGATGTCGGTAATCAGCTCGTAGAGACTCTTGAAAGTCATAGGCTCAGGATGATGATAATTGTATGGTACGTAACTGTCTGATTTTTCGTAGCCTGGTGCGTCAATGTTCAATAACTGTAGCCCCTTCTGCGCTAAAGAGAGTACTCCTTCGAGCGTGGCATAGATGTAGAGTCGCCGGAAATCGATATTATTATAAATATCTGACGTGTCACCTGCCCATCGGCGATCGCCGTGAATGGCTGCCTTCAGGGCGAGGGCCAGCAGTCGGCAGGTGGCGTCGTTCATCATTTCCAAGGGGGCGGAATCCATCAGTTTCTGATAGACGGCCAGTGTCTTCTTTGCTGCGACAGCAAAATCAACTGTCTTCGTAATCAGCGGGTTGAGGATGGTCTCCACATGAATGGCTCCCTGTTGCTTCAGACGCTGTGCCTCATAGTTGCTGCGTGATATGAATATCTGATTCCGTGGAGTAGGGACCTTCTGTCCACAAGGCGACACGACGATTCGAAAGCCATCGCCATTGACAGTGGCTGCTCCATAACAGTGAACGATGTCAGGTTGCCACTCCTTGCACATCAACTGAGCCTCAGGCGAGTGCTCGACAATCCGTTGCTCTACCTTTGCACTGGCGTATTCCGTCAGTAGTCTGACATAGCGTGCTGTCAGGCCCTCGCCCTTTGGATAGATGTGCAAGATCTTGATCATAATTCGTCGCTGGAATAACCTTTAGGCAAGGGCCGACAATTGTACTGCGATGCCATAATCTCGCCATAGGCACCTGCCGAACGGATGGCGATGATGTCGCCTCGCTTGGTACGGTTCAGATCTATCTGCTTGGCAAAGACATCACTCGACTCGCAGATAGGCCCCACAACATCGTAGGTTTCCATCGGTTCGTTGCTTGTGATGTTCTCTATCTTATGGTAGGCCTGATAGAGAGCAGGACGTATCAGGTCGGTCATTCCGGCATCGATGATACAAAACTGTTTCTTGGCTCCCACCTTAATATATAACGCGCGCGCGAGGAGAGATCCCATCTGACCTACGATGGCTCGTCCCAGTTCGAAATGTAATGTCTGTCTGGGGCGAAGTTTGAGTCGCCTGGCATAGGTGTCGAAGTAGGCCTTGAAGTCGGGGATAGGCATACGATTTGGGTGCTGATAGTCGATGCCCAGTCCACCGCCGACATTGATGCTTTCCACCACGATGCGATGCGTCTCCAACTGATTCTGCAGGTCATTGATGCGGTTGCAGAGTGCCTGGAAGTCACCCATGTCGAGTATTTGTGAGCCGATATGAAAGTGGAGTCCTACGAACTTGACATGCAGCATGCCGCGTGCCCGCTCGATAATGTCCTCCATGTCGCGCATGGCAATGCCAAACTTGTTCTCTGCCAGACCTGTGGTAATATTGGCATGTGTATGAGCACCGACATCAGGATTGATACGGAAGGCCACACGAGCCACAGCATCTTTGGCTTCCGCCAATTGGTTGATAATCTCCAGTTCAGGTACGCTCTCCACATTGAAACAGTGGATACCTGCTTCAAGGCCAAGATTAATCTCCCAGTCGCTCTTGCCCACACCGGCAAAGACAATCTTGTCAGCAGGAAAACCGGCCTTCAGTGCTGCCTCGATTTCGCCACCGCTGACGCAGTCAGCACCAAGACCGGCCTGACGGATGGTTCGCAGCACCTGAGGGTTGGCGTTGGCTTTGACAGCATAGTGCACGCAAAAGTCTTCGTGCTGTGCCACTTCGTCGTTGATAGTACGTAGCGTCTTGCGCAACAGATCCATATCGTAATAGTAGAAAGGGGTTCGCATCTGTGCGAACTTTTCTACGGGGAATATTCCTTTCATTTGTGTGTTGTGTCGATTGTTGGCCTATTTGAATAGTTGGTCGCTCAGGTTCTGCAGGGCGCGCTTCTTGTCTTCTTCACGGATAAGGAAAGAGATGTTGTAGTTAGAACCGCCATAAGATATCATACGCACAGGGATGTCTTTCATAGCATCCATCACCCTTGTCTCGAAGCCGATGTTTGACCAGTCGAGGTCGCCGACGACACAGATGATGCACATTGAGGTATCGACGGTCACGGTACCGTATTTCTTCAATTCGTCCATAATTTCCCCAAGATGCGACGAGTTGTCGATAGACATCGACACGCCGACCTCTGAGGTGCACACCATATCGATAGGTGTCTGGTAGGACTCGAATATTTCGAAGACCTTGCGTAGGAAACCGGTAGCAAGGAGCATACGGCTCGACTTAATCTTGATGGCCGTGATATTATCCTTGGCTGCCACAGCCTTGATTTTACCGTATTCTGTCGAGTTAGAGATTGTAGTCCCCTCTGCATCGGGATCCATCGTGTTCAGCAGGCGTACGGGGATACCGGCATATTTGGCCGGCTGTACGCACGTGGGATGCAGAATCTTGGCACCGAAATAAGCCAATTCCGCAGCCTCCTCGAAGTGGAGTTGGTGTACGGGCTGTGTCTTGTCGACGACACGTGGGTCGTTGTTGTGCATACCATCAATGTCTGTCCATATCTGAATTTCTTCTGCATTAATGGCCGCACCTATGAGCGATGCGGTATAGTCAGAGCCTCCACGCTGAAGGTTGTCAATCTCCCCATAGGCATTACGGCAGATGAACCCCTGGGTGATATAGACCTGAATACCTTCGGTCTTCTCCATAAGGGCTGCCAATTTATCTTTGATATAGACGGGATCGGGCTCTGCATTTTTGTCTGTTCGCATGAAGTCGAGCGCATTAAGCAGCACTGCGTTGATTCCCTGTTCCTTCATGTAGTTGACCACCATGTTAGTGGACATCATCTCACCTTGCGCAACGATGCTCTTTTCCTCGAAGGAAGTGAAAAGTTCCTTGGTGAAAGAACGCAGATAGTCGAACTCTTCATGCAGGAAGTCTCGCGTCTGTGTTTTGTATTGCTCGGTAGTATAGAGTTCCTCGACGTGACGCAGGTATTTCTGCTCCAGGTTGTTAATCACCTCGTTGGCACCATCAGGGTTCTTCTTGTACAGATAGTCGCTGATCTCAACCAACGAATTGGTGGTGCCCGACATAGCCGACAGCACCACAAACACGGGCTCACCCGATTTGGTGACGAGTTTAGTCACCTCTTGCATTCTCTTTGGCGTACCGACAGAGGTGCCGCCGAATTTCATTACTTTCATAGTCCTATTTATTTATTCATGAATGTCTTCTTTTTGATATCGCTCGAAACTGCCATCCTCGCAATGGTAGACTGTGCCGGGATACTGGCTGATAATGGGGATGTTGTGGGTTGACATCACAACAGCCGTGCCTGACTCGGAGATGTTGCGCAGCAGGTCCATGATGCCTAGAACGGTGACTGGATCAAGATTGCCTGTCGGCTCGTCGGCAATAATCAATTTGGGCGAGTTGAGAATAGCACGGGCAATGGCTATGCGCTGCTGTTCGCCACCAGACAGTTCGTGAGGCATTTTGTCTTTCTTCTCTGTCATGCCTACCCTGTTTAGAACTTCATCTACACGCTCATCAATGTCGCTTTTCGCCTTCCAACCGGTGGCCTTGAGCACGAAGCGGAGGTTTTGGGCTACTGTCTTGTCGGCCAACAACTGGAAATCCTGAAACACGATGCCCATCTGACGTCGCAGGGCCGGTACATGCTTTCGTCGCAGGGTCAACATGTCATAGCCGAGCACTATTGCCGAATCGGCCTCTTCGATGTCCAGTTCGTTGTAGATGGTTTTCAGCAGACTGCTCTTACCGGCACCAACACGTCCGATAATGTATACGAACTCGCCTTCGTCGACACAGAAATCTACATGAGTCAGTACTACTGTGCCATTTGACTGAGTGACTGTGACGTTTTTGTAATCAATGAGAGCCATGATACTGATTATTTACGTGTTATTGACTATTTCATTTTCCCACGTGCTTTAGCCTCGCGACGTTTCTTGTCCCATTCGGGGTCATGGCGACTATGGAGTTCTTCGGCCAAGTCTTCTATACGCAGTCCTTTGCTGGTAAGCAGTACAAGCAGGTGGTAAAGCATGTCTGAAGCCTCGTAGACCAGATGCTCGTTGGTGCCGTTAGTGGCCTCTATGACCGTCTCAAGGGCCTCTTCACCCACTTTTTGGGCCATCTTGTTCACACCGTCACAGAAGAGTCTCGTCGTGTAACTGCCCTCGGGCATCTCTTCATGGCGCTTGTAGATGAAGTCCTGCAGTTCCTTCAGAAAGAGTAGGGGCTCAGCCGTATTCTCCTCACCCCAGCATGTGTCGGTACCGGTATGACAGGTGGGACCATCTGGATGAACTCTGACCAAAAGTGTATCGTTGTCGCAATCGTTGCTGATGCTCACCAAATGGAGGTAGTGACCGCTGGATTCACCCTTCGTCCACAGCGTCTGGCGTGTCCGGCTCCAAAATGTCACTTTCTTCGTTTTCACCGTTATTTGATAGGCTTCTTCGTTCATGAAACCTAGCATCAACACGTTCTTAGTGTCAGCGTCTTGAATGATGGCAGGCACCAGCCCACCGTTTTTTTCAAAATCTATTGTCATAGTCTTACATTTATTCCTTCATTCTTCAGATAATGTTTAAGGTCGGGGATGCTGATTTCTCCAAAATGGAAAACACTGGCAGCAAGAGCCGCATCGGCATGACCGATGGAAAAGGCATCGCGGAAATGCTCCATCTCTCCGGCACCACCGCTAGCGATGATGGGAATGCTCAATTGGTCGGCCATTTTGGCCAATTCCTCATTAGCATAACCGGTCTTCACACCGTCATGGTCCATGCTGGTGAAGAGTATTTCTCCGGCGCCGCGTTCTTGTGCCTCATGGGCCCACTCCTGCAGTCCACGCTCTGTCCGTTCTCTACCACCCTTCAGGTAGCAGTGCCAGCCGTCAGCATCGTGACGGGCATCGATAGCAACGACACACACCTGACTGCCGAAACGTGTGGCAACCTCCTCGATAAGGACTGGTCGACGCAGGGCTGCACTATTGATGCTCACCTTATCGGCTCCGGCATATAGCATCCGCTCGACATCGGTCAGTTCGTTGATGCCACCACCAACGGTAAAGGGAATGCTCACTTGCTGTGCCACCTTTGTTACCATCTCAGTGAAGGTCTTACGGCCCTCATAACTGGCCGTAATGTCAAGGAACACTAGTTCGTCAGCACCGGCATCGCTATAGACTTTCCCCAGTTCTACGGGGTCTCCCGCACTCCTCAGGTCTATGAAGTTGACACCTTTTACCGTTTCACCGTCTTTGACATCCAAACATGGTATGATTCGTTTTGCCAATCCCATATAAATTTACTATTTGCAATTTACTATTTACAATTCGTCCCTTCATTGTTGGCGATTAATGAGTTCCCGCAAGTCGATACATCCTTCGTATATGGCTTTTCCGAATACGACGGCAGGAATCCCGGCATTCTCTAAGGTGTTGATGTCAGCGATGCTGCTCACGCCACCGCTGGCGATGAGATGCAAGTGGGAATACGTGGTCATGATGTCACTATATAATAAGGTTGCAGGTCCCTGCAAGGTTCCGTCTTTCGATATCTCCGTGCATAGCACATTCTTGACACCCATTTCCACATACCGTTTCAAGAACGGAATCAGGTGCTCCGTAGAGTCCTCTTTCCAGCCATTGATGCTGATGAGCCCGTTGCGCACGTCGGCACCCAATATGATACGGTCAGCACCGTAACGCTGAAGCCAATGCTTGAAGAGAGCCGGGTCAGTGACGGCCACCGAACCGATAGTCACCATGGCAGCACCGGCATCAAAAGCCATTTCTATATCTTCGTTAGTTTTGATGCCACCTCCAAAGTCAACTGTCAGACGAGTGTTCGTCGTGATGCTGCGAAGCACATCGCTGTTGACAATGTGTCTGGACTTAGCACCGTCTAAGTCAACGATATGTAGCCGCCGAAAACCTATAGACTCAAAATGAATGGCCATTTCCAATGGATTGCCGTAGACGGTTTTCTGATTGTAGTCGCCCTTGGTCAGACGGACGCAGTGGCCGTCAATGATGTCGATGGCAGGAATCAATTCTATCATATCTCAAGGAAATTTCTTAGGATCTGTTCTCCCACGCTGCCGCTTTTCTCTGGATGAAACTGCGTCGCGTAGAAATTGTCTTTATGTATGGCAGCACTGTATCGTAGGATATAGTCGGCGGTTGCAATGGTAGAAGTACAGAGTGGAACATAATAACTGTGTACGAAATAGACATACTGTCCCTCAATGCCGGCCATCAGTGGCGATCGTGTGTCGTGGAGTTTATTCCATCCCATGCAAGGTACCTTTTCTTCACGACAGGTGGGTGAGAACCGCTTCACATCGGCATTAAAAATGCCTAAACAGTCGACATCACCCTCATCGGAATGGCGGCAGAGCAGTTGCTGTCCGACACAGATGCCCAACACCGGCTGGCGTAGGGAGCATATCACACGGTCGAGACCCCGTTGCCGCAGATAAGCCATCGCCCCACGCGCCTCTCCCTGCCCGGGAAACAATACACGGTCAGCCCGTCTCAACTGCCGGGCATCATCTGTCAGCAAGGGTTCCACTCCCAGTCTTCTCAGTGCATTCATAACCGAGAAGATGTTTCCGGCATTGTATTTAACGACTGCTACTTGCATAATTCCGAAGGCTAAGGTTTAACTGAAAATTATCGTTTTGTTTTTGTAAGTCAGAATCTTGCGCTGAATATGCTTGGAAACAGCCCTTGACAGTACGATCTTCTCCAGGTCTTTCCCTTTTAGAACCAAACTCTCAGGCGTATCTTTATGCGTTATACGTGCCACATCCTGTTCTATAATAGGACCGGCATCCAGTTCTGCTGTTACATAGTGACTGGTGGCACCGATAATCTTTACACCGCGCTCCCATGCTTGATGATAGGGTTTTGCCCCCACAAAGGCCGGCAGGAACGAATGGTGGATATTGATGATGTGATGGGGATAGGCAGCAATCATCTCGTCACTGATAATCTGCATATATCGGGCCAGTACGATAAAGGTTACCTTTTCCTTGCGCAACAAGTCCATCTCAGCCTGCTCAACTTCTGCCTTGTTTGAATGGTCTTTCTTGATTTTCCAGACATAATAGGGAATGTCAAACTGATCGGCCACATAGCGCAGGTCTTCATGATTACTTACAATACAAGGGATATCCACGTCGTATTCACCGGCTTTCCATCGGGCTAGTAAGTCGTACAGGCAGTGGCTCATTTTTGAAACAAAGATAGCCATACGCGGTCGTTGATCGCTAAAATAGAGGTTGAACTCCATGTTATAGCGCTGTGTGTAGAGTGTCTCTATGTATTCCTTGATTTTTTCACGGGGTATGAGAAAAGTATCGAGTTCCCATTGAATGCGCATAAAGAACATACCGTCTTGATGGTCAACGTATTGATCCAAATCGACAATGTTACCTTTGTTATCCGTGATAAACTTGGTTACTTCTGAAATGATGCCCTGTTGGTCTGGGCAGTGTAGAAGCAAAATGGCTGTTGGTTTCATTTCTAATACTGTTACACTTGTTTCAAGAGTGCAAAGATACTAAAAATATTCTGTTCGAGAGTCTTTTAAAAGCCTTTTTTCGACTTTTTTGTTAAATTTTCATGAAATTTGTTCTGTTTTTCGAAAAAAAATTGTATATTTGCAAAAATATTTCTAATTACAACCATAAGTCGCCCAGTCATGACAAAGTACAACATTATCGAAAAGAAAGAAAAGGAGGCTGTCTATAGGACTTTAGTCAGTCCTGCTTTGATGGATGATTTAAAAGAGCGAATCCTGAATGTCGTCGTCATGCAGAAGAAGTATAAGGACAAAAATTTCTCTGCTAAGAAACTGGCTGAGGAGTTGGGAACTAATACACGCTACATTTCTGCAGTCGTTAATGTGAAGTTCCACATGAACTACACCTCGTTTGTTAACAAATACCGTATCGAAGAGGCAATGTCCATCCTTGTCGATAAGCGCTATCAAGGCTTGCGTGTGGAAGAGGTGAGCGACATGGTCGGATTCTCCAACCGTCAGTCGTTTTATGCTTCTTTTTATCGTTTTACTGGTATCACGCCAAGAGAGTACCGCGTGCAGCATGCCACATTGCTTGCTAAGGGCAAGAAGAAATGAGTGTAGTAATGACGGATAATTTTCAGTATTCTGATGAGCGTTTTGCTGATTTACAGATGCTTAGGTATCGTCTCAATGGCTTTGAAAGGCTGAATATTCAGCAGAAGCGCCTTGTCTACTACCTCTCGCAGGCCACACTCTATGGCCGCGACATCACATTCGATCAGTATGGCGAATACAACTTGCGTATTCGCCGATTGCTTGAGGTGGTCTACCAGGAACTTCAGATGATAGATGATTCTGAGCAGTTCCACGCCCTCGAGACCTATCTAAAGCGAGTATGGTTTTCTAATGGGATTTATCATCACTATGCGTGCGATAAGTTCGTTCCGGAATTCAGTGAAGGTTTTCTGCGAAAGGCTGTTTCTAATATTGAACCGCTTAAGTTACCCTTAAGCGATGGGCAGACGGTTGACGAATTGTGTGCCGAGCTCCTTCCTGTTATCTTTAATCCTCAAATGCTTTCCAAGCGTGTTAATAAGGCTGATGGAGTAGACCTGATAGCCACATCTGCCTGTAATTTCTATCAGAATGTCACCCAGCAGGAGGCAGAAGACTTCTATACTGCAAAGAAGAGCGATTACACAGACTGTCCACCATCGTTTGGGTTAAACTCTACGCTCGTCAAGCATGACGGCATAATCGAGGAACAGGTATGGAAGGCAGACGGACGTTATGGCAATGCCATACGACATATCACTTATTGGTTAGCCAAAGCCGCTGAGGTAGCAGAAAACGAACAGCAAAAAAATGTTATAAATCTTCTTATAAAATATTATGAATCAGGAGATTTATCATTGTTTAACGAATATTCTATTGAATGGGTAAAGTGCCTTGATACAAAGGTTGATTTCATCAATGGTTTTATCGAAGTCTATGGAGATCCGCTCGGATTGAAAGGGTCATGGGAAGGGTTGGTAGAGTATATTGACGAGGAGGCTACACATCGTACCCAGACAATATGCCTTAATGCCCAATGGTTTGAGGATCACTCACCAGTCGATCCACGTTTCAAGAAACCGGTAGTCAAAGGCGTTTCTGCCAATGTTATCTGTGCAGCGATGCTCGGAGGTGAAGAATATCCGTCTACGGCTATCGGCATCAATCTGCCTAATGCCGACTGGATTCGCGTCCAACATGGTTCTAAGAGTATCACCATCAGCAATATCACTGATGCTTATAACAAAGCGGCTCATGGCAATGGCTTCCGTGAAGAGTTCGTCAAGGACCCCAAAACGCTCGATCTCATTGAGAAATATGGCGACCTGTGTGACGATCTTCACACGGATCTGCATGAATGCCTAGGCCATGGTAGCGGTCAACTGTTGCCCGGCGTAGACACTGATGCACTGAAGAATTACGGTAACACTATAGAAGAGGCCAGGGCTGACTTGTTTGGCCTTTACTATATGGCCGACAACAAACTAATTGAACTTGGATTACTGCCTGATGCAGAAGCATATAAGTCACATTACTATACGTATCTCTTGAATGGATTAATGACTCAACTGGTGCGCATCCAACCTGGTGGTCAGATTGAAGAGGCTCACATGCGTAACCGTGCTTTGATTGCCAGATGGTGTATGAAGCATTCCAAGCGTTCCTGTCTACATCGCAAGCACGGTGTCTACGAATTGGAAATAGGTGATTATGAAGAACTTCGTCATCTGTTTTCCCAGTTACTAGCCGAGATTCAACGAATTAAGAGTGAGGGTGATTTCGAAGCTGCCCGCCTGTTGGTGGAGGAATATGCTGTCAGAGTTGATGCAAATCTTCATGCAGAAGTACTTGAACGCTACAAAAAACTGAATCTAGCGCCTTATAAAGGTTTTATCAATCCTTGGCTGTTGCCTGTTTATGAAAATGGTGAAATCGTCGATGTCCAAGTCAACTACTCCGAATCATATACTCACCAGATGCTTCGCTATAGCACAGAATATGCCACGTTGATATGACGACAGAAGAACAGGTCAAACAGATTAAGCAGTCGTTCCGTCAGATGATGGACGGTTCTGTAGTGCAGTCCATGCGCTCCAAGGGGGTTAATTATCGCCTCAACTGGGGAGCCACTTTGCATCGCCTGAGGGAAAAGGCTGATGAGATAGGTTTTAACTATGACTTGGCCATCGCATTATGGAAAGAGGATGTGCGCGAATGCAAGATTCTCGCTACTATGCTGATGCCGCCCGACAAGATACTTCCGGAAGTGGTCGATATATGGATGGAACAGACTAAGACCGTCGAGATTGCAGAACAGGCTGCCTTCAATCTGTATCAGTACCTGCCATTTGCTGCCGTAAAAGCCTACGGGTGGATTGCTTCTTCCGAAGAACTCTATCAACTGTGCGGCTTCCATGTGTTGTCGCGCTTGTTCATGCAGCATCGGGAACCAAACGAGCAAGGCATTAACGAGTTCGTCGACCAGGCCGTATGTGCACTTCAGGGGCCGAGCCTCGTCGTACGCAAAGCCGCCATGCAGAGCATGATACATTTTGCCGAACTGGGACTTGTATATGAGCGAATCGTCAAGTCGGCATTAAGCCGATACGGTTTTGATTTCTTGTGATTTGTATCTCCGAATAAGCCTCTTTGGCATTGCAAACAGCATACTTACGGCTGGATTACCACAAATAACGGTCGTAAATACCATAAATTATATAGTTACCAAAATATACAAAAAACTCAAAACTTTTCAAATTTAGTTCAGAATTGTTTGGACGTTCCAGAATTAATGACTATCTTTGCAAGTGATTTTAGAACAAACAATAATTAAAAACAAATACATTATTACGCTTATGTCACAGATTACAGGACGCATTTCTCAGATTATCGGTCCCGTCATCGATGTCTATTTTGACACCAATGGACAGGATGCGGAGAAAGTGCTGCCCAAAATTCATGAAGCCCTTCGTATTGACCGTGGCAACGGACAGACGCTGATTGTCGAGGTACAACAGCACATAGGTGAGGATACCGTGCGCTGTGTGGCTATGGACAATACCGACGGTTTGCAGCGTGGCCTCGAGGCTGTTCCTATGGGCTCGCCCATCGTGATGCCTGCCGGTGATCAGATTAAGGGTCGTATGCTTAATGTGATAGGCCAGCCTATCGACGGTATGAAACAACTCAACATGGAGGGTGCATATCCTATTCATCGCGAGGCTCCCACGTTTGAAGAACTCTCGACAAAAAAGGAGATTCTGGCTACAGGCATTAAGGTTATCGACCTGCTGGAGCCTTATATGAAGGGTGGCAAGATTGGCCTGTTCGGCGGTGCCGGTGTCGGCAAGACTGTGCTTATCATGGAGTTGATTAATAACATTGCAAAGGGACACAATGGATTCTCGGTGTTTGCCGGTGTGGGAGAACGTACTCGCGAAGGTAACGACCTCATCCGTGAGATGATCGAGAGTGGTGTGATTCGCTATGGCGAGAAGTTCCGTGAGGCGATGGAACAAGGCAAGTGGGATCTCTCGCTTGTCGATCCCGAGGAACTGAAGAAGAGTCAGGCCACACTGGTTTATGGTCAGATGAACGAACCGCCCGGTGCACGTGCCTCTGTGGCCTTGTCGGGTCTGACGGTCGCTGAAGGCTTCCGCGATGGTGGTGGTAAGGATGGAGGCGCTGCCGATATTCTGTTCTTCATCGACAACATTTTCCGTTTCACACAGGCTGGTTCAGAAGTGTCTGCTCTTTTGGGACGTATGCCATCTGCGGTAGGTTATCAACCGACACTTGCATCTGAGATGGGTGCCATGCAGGAGCGTATCACCTCTACGAAGAAGGGTTCTATCACCTCTGTACAGGCAGTGTATGTGCCGGCCGACGACTTGACAGACCCAGCCCCTGCCACAACCTTCACCCACCTGGATGCCACGACGGTGCTTGACCGTAAAATTGCAGAGTTAGGCATTTATCCTGCTGTTGACCCGCTGGGATCTACGTCGCGTATTCTCGACCCGCTGATTGTGGGTAGGGACCACTATGAGTGCGCTCAGCGTGTGAAGGAGATCCTGCAGCGCTACAAGGAGTTGCAAGATATCATCGCCATCCTGGGTATGGACGAACTCTCTGATGAGGACAAGTTGACTGTGAACCGTGCCCGTCGTGTGCAGCGCTTCCTCAGTCAGCCGTTCTCAGTGGCAGAGCAGTTCACAGGCCTGCCCGGTGTGATGGTGCCTATCGAAGACACCATCAAGGGTTTCAACGCTATCCTTGACGGTGAGGCGGACGACCTGCCAGAACAGGCCTTCCTTAATGTAGGAACCATAGACGATGCCAAGGCAAAAGCCAAGAAACTCTTGGAAGCAGCAAAAGGCTAATCATCTGACCATTGGACGATTTCACGATTTGACCATTGGCGATAATAGTAAAATAGTAAAATAGTAGAATGAGTTATGCTGAAACTGAAGATTGTATCTCCTGAGAGAATAGAATTCTCCGGTGAAGTGGAAATGGTCAAAGTGCCTGGTGCTATGGGTCAGTTTGAAATACTGAACGGCCATGCTCCAATCATCTCTACGTTGCAGAAAGGTATTGTGGAGTATGACGGACAGCAGTTGGAGATTCTGGGAGGATTCGTCGAGGTACAGAAAAATGAGGTTTCACTTTGTGTAGAGAAATCCGAGTGACCTATCTGCTCGCCGTACTGCTCTTCACTTCATTAGGCATTGCCTATGTCAAGGGTTTCGACCTTGTGAAGCGGCACTCTCCAGACCGCTTGCCGCAGTTCTGCCTGTTGATGGTTGCCTTCCGCTTCCTGATACTGGCAACGGCCTTTGCGATAAGTATATTCTTCAGTGACGACAGAGCAGAAACCGTCAGGTTTGCCATTATATATATAATAATGTACGTAACAATGATGGTCGTGACGCTCTCTCTTAGACATTGAAAGGTTAAACAAAAAGAATAGTAATTAGATAATGTATCACATAAAACGACTGCTCTGTATAGCACTGATGCTGATGGCAATGAACATGGCGACTCAAGGCGCCGACTTCAATGCCAAAGAGGTAGTGCTGGAGCATATTCAGGACTCACACGACTGGCATATTACCAACTATGTGAATGCAGATGGTGAGGAAGTGCCACTAGCCATCCCACTGCCTGTTATCGTACATAGTTCTACAGGATGGCATCTGTTCTCTTCATCCGAGTTTGAGCATCATTCCAATGCCGACGGACTGCGTCCCGGTCCTCACAATCTGGCTATTGCTACGTCAGGTGAACATGCCGGAAAGATAGTGGAGGACGGTGAGCCTGTGTTCGATATCTCCATTACGAAGACCGTGGCCGTGATGTTCATCAATGTGGGCCTGTTGTTGTGCTGCATCCTTTTCTGTGCCCGCTGGTACAAGAAGCGTAAGCCGTCGGATACGGCACCTGGCGGTTTCGTCGGCCTTGTTGAGATGCTTGTGATGTATGTTGTGGAGGATATCATCAAGCCCGGCATCGGCAAGGGTTATGAGAAGTACGTGCCTTACCTGCTGACTTGCTTCTTCTTCATTTTCACTTGCAACGTGATGGGACTGATTCCCTTCTTTCCCGGTTCCGGTAATGTGACCGGTAACATCGCCGTGACATTCTTCCTGGCCCTGTGCACCTTCGTCGTGGTTCAGTTCTCCGGCAGCAAGCACTACTGGAAGGATATCTTCTGGCCGGATGTTCCCCTGCTGCTGAAGTGTCCTGTACCCTTGATGCCTATCATCGAGTTTGTGGGCATCTTCACCAAGCCTTTTGCCCTGATGATCCGACTTTTTGCCAACATGATGGCCGGTCATGCCATTGCAGTGGCCATGCCCTGTATCATCTTCCTGGTGGCTAGCATGTCGGCAGGCGTGTTCTATAGTATGAGTGCAGTGAGTGTTGTCATGGCCATCTTCATGATGTGTCTGGAGTGTCTGGTCTGCTTCATACAGGCCATGGTGTTCACACTTCTTTCCTCAGTGTTCATAGGCATGGCGCGAGCAGTGCCCGAGGGGCATGAAGCATAAGCAAAAACAGAAAGTTAAGAACAAACATTAAAATAATAACAATTTAAAAAACTAACAATTATGATTACTTCATTATTAATGGACATCGCAGGTGTTGCACAGTTTGGCGCCGCTGTAGGCGCAGGTCTCGCTGCCATTGGCGCAGGTATTGGTATTGGTAAAATTGGTGGTTCGGCCATGGACGCTATGGCTCGTCAGCCCGAGGTGATCAGTAAACTGATGACCAACATGATTATCGCAGCCGCTCTGATTGAGGGTGTGGCACTGTTCGCTGCCGTGATTGCCTTCATGTGCCTTTCCTAAAAGGAGGGATGAAATCCACTAAACAACGTAGACAATTCAGCGTATGTTGAATCCAAGTACTGGCCTGCTGTTCTGGATGTCTCTGACATTCTTCGTAGTGCTGTTCATCTTGTGGAAATGGGGCTTTTCTGTCATCACTAATATGGTGAAGGAGCGCAAGGACTACATCGATGACGCTCTACGCAATGCTCATGAGGCTAACGAGCGACTGGCCGACATACAGAAAGAAAGTGAATCCATCTTACAAGAGGCACGCGAGAAGCAGGCACTCATGCTCAAGGAGGCAGCCGAGACTCGCGATGCCATCGTAGAGAAAGCCCAAGTGAAGGCCCGCGAAGAGGGTGCCCGTCTGCTGGCCGATGCCCAAGCGGCTATCGAGCAGGAGAAGAAGGCAGCCATCGCCGACATTCGCAAACAAGTGGCAACACTAAGTGTCGAGATTGCCGAGAAGGTGCTCAAGCAGAACCTGCAGGGCGACCGGGCGCAGATGGATCTCATCGACCGTATGCTGGATGATGTTTCTGTTAACAACCAATAATGATATTAGCGTATGGATATAGGAGTCATATCGGTTCGTTATGCACGTGCTCTTTTGAAGAGTGCCACTGATGCGAACATCGAAGACAACGTGTACCGGGAGATGATGCTCATGGCAAGGAGTTTCGTCGAGGTGCCAGAACTTCGGCACACGATAGACAATCCGATGCTTCCTAAGGACAAGAAGGAGATGCTGCTCCAGACCGCCGTCGGTGGCAAAGAGGCATCAGCCCTGTCGCAGGCCTTTATCGCCATGGTGCTGAATGAAGATCGGGAGAACATGATTCAGTTCATGGCCAATTCGTACGTCACGCTCTATCGTCAGCAGAAACATATCATCCGTGGAAAACTGACCACCGCTGTTGCCGTGTCGCCTGCTATGGAGCAGAAGATGCGCCAAATGGTGGAAAGTAAAACTCAGGGTACTGTTGAGTTTGAGACGGAAGTAGACCCAGAAATCATCGGCGGTTTCATACTTGAGTACGATACCTATCGTCTCGACTCGAGTGTTAAGTCGAAACTCAACAACATTCTCAATGCACTTACTTAAATAGTAAATCGTAAATTGTAATTAACAGTTATGTCAGATAAAATCAAACCAAGCGAAGTCAGTCAGGTGTTGCTAGACCAGTTGAAAGGTATCACCAGTGGTGAGCAGTTCGACGAGGTGGGCACCGTGCTCCAGGTGAGCGACGGCGTGGCCCGTATCTACGGCCTGCGCAACGCCGAGGCCAACGAACTGCTGGAGTTCGAGAACGACACGATGGCCATCGTGATGAATCTGGAGGAGGACAACGTCGGTTGTGTGCTTCTTGGTACCACGTCGGGCATCAAAGAGGGCATGGTCGTCAAGCGTACCCGCCGCATTGCCAGCATTCGTGTCAACGACAACATGCTGGGTCGCGTCATCAATCCTCTGGGCCAAGCCATCGACGGCAAAGGTGACATCGACCTGAAAGACTCGTTCGAAATGCCGCTTGACCGCAAAGCACCTGGCGTCATCTATCGTCAGCCGGTGAAAGAGCCCCTTCAGACGGGTCTGAAGGCTGTCGACTCGATGATTCCTATTGGCCGCGGACAGCGCGAATTGATTATTGGCGACCGCCAGACGGGTAAGACCGCCATTGCTGTCGACACCATTATCAACCAGAAGAGTTTCTATGAGGCAGGCAAGCCTGTATATTGTATCTATGTAGCCATCGGCCAAAAAGCTTCTACCGTTGCTGCCCTTGTGCAGACACTGAAAGAGCATGGTGCCATGCCCTACACCATCGTGGTGGCTGCCACGGCTGCCGATCCTGCCGCCATGCAGTATTATGCACCATTTGCCGGTGCTGCTATCGGTGAGTATTTCCGTGACCGCGGTCTGCCGGCATTGGTTGTCTACGACGACTTGTCGAAACAGGCTGTGGCCTATCGCGAGGTATCGCTTATCCTGCGTCGTCCTTCCGGCCGTGAGGCTTATCCCGGTGATGTGTTCTATCTCCACTCCCGTTTGTTGGAGCGTGCTGCGAAGATGAACGAGCAGCAGGAGGTGGCCGAGCAGATGAACGACCTGCCTGAGTGCATGAAAGGACACGTGAAGGGTGGCGGTTCGTTGACCGCACTGCCGATTATCGAGACCCAGGCCGGTGACGTGTCTGCCTATATCCCCACGAACGTCATTTCCATCACCGACGGACAGATTTTCTTAGAGAGCGACCTCTTCAACCAGGGCTTCCGTCCTGCCATCAATGTCGGTATCTCCGTGAGCCGTGTAGGTGGTTCGGCACAGATCAAGTCTATGAAGAAAGTGGCCGGAACGCTGAAAATCGACCAGGCTCAATATCGTGAGTTGGAGGCTTTCTCTAAGTTCTCCAGCGATATGGATGCTGTGACCGCCATGACACTAGACCGTGGCCGTAAGAACAATCAGTTGCTGATACAGCCTCAATACAGTCCCATGCCAGTGGGTGAGCAGATAGCCATCTTGTATTGTGGCGTTCACGGTCTGATGCGCGATGTGCCCATCGACAAGGTGCGCCAGTGCCAGGATCAGTTCCTTGAGAAACTGCGTTCTACGAAGCCAGAGGTCATTGCCACTTTGGCCAGTGGAAAGATCGACGATGACACTACGAAGGCAATCGAAGCCGTCATGGCCGACATCGCCGCTACATTTAAAGTCTGATAGCCTATGCCGTCATTAAAGGAGATAAAAGGACGAATCGCTTCTGTCAACTCGACCCGCAAGATTACCAGTGCGATGAAGATGGTTGCTTCATCAAAACTGCATCATGCCCAGGTGGCTATTCAGAATATGCTGCCCTACGAGACCATGCTGGAGCATATCCTCAAGTCGTTCTTGGCGGCCGAGGCCGAAGCCCAGACCATCTATGACCAGGTGCGTCCGGTAAAACGTGTTGCCTTGGTGGTCTACTCCAGCAACTCGTCGCTCTGCGGCGGATTCAATGCCAATGTCATCCGTCTGATGATGAACGAGGTGAAAGCCTTGAGCGAAGAACTTGGAGCGGAGAATGTGGAAGTCTATCCCATTGGCCGTAAGGTGGCAGAGAAAGCCAGGAAACTGGGCTATCAGGTAAAAGGCGACCGTAGTGCCATGGTCGACAAGCCCAATGTTCATGAGTGCATTGACTTGGCCATGGAGTTGGGTGAGCGTTTTGCCAATGGTGAACTGGACAGAGTAGACCTGATCTATCATCACTTCAAGAGTGCCGGCTCGCAGATTCTCACTCAGAAGACATTCCTGCCTATCGATGTGGAAGGAGAATTGGAGCGTGACCATGAGCGTGACCTGACGACAAATATCGTCACCAAGAAGGCTCAAGACTATCTGAAGAAACATGGTCGTCGCAAGATGCAGACAGAAGAGGGTGAGGTGAAGCCGTTAAACGACAACTTCATTGTTGAGCCAGACATGAGCACCGTCCTGACGCAGTTGCTGCCCAAGATGGCTCACCTGATGCTCTATACGGCCCTGTTAGACAGTGTTGCATCGGAGCATGCCGCCCGTATGGTTGCCATGCAGACAGCGACGGACAATGCCGATGAATTGCTTCGCCAATTGAATCTTCAGTACAATAAGAGCCGCCAACAGGCCATCACCAGCGAACTGCTCGATATTGTCGGAGGCTCGGTGAACAACTGATACGTGATGACAACAGACATCAGGGAGTCGGCACTCGTGTGCCGGCTCCTTGTGTTTTTTGACTGGTAGATTGGTCAAAACGAGGCACGTGAGACATTTCGCTATTACAGTTGAAACATTTGAATCGCGATAATTACGCAATTATCCATACCTTTGCACGCAGTTAATACAAGAAACATGAAAAGACATTTTATTTTTATCTTTATGATGGTTGTCGCTGCAGCTACGTTGTTGGCACAGGGCGTCAAACCGCTGCCCATTCTGCAGGTAGAAGGTCGGTGGCTGACAGACCAGCATGGCAACCATGTGGTGCTACACGGTGTGATGGACACGCCCAATATGTATTTCAATGGTTGGCGATGGGGTTC
>OCTX012195610.1_pt1 | contig 26192 bp, 24 predicted proteins | sample 1539691 | NCBI WGS metagenome assembly OCTX01 (sample SAMN02144231, study PRJEB22623) | gut metagenome | biome: sheep rumen | host: Ovis aries | place: New Zealand
TACTTATTGATGATGGCGGCGATAATGTCTGTTCCTCCTGTACTTCCGTTATTGCTCAAGCACAATCCGATACCGCATCCGCAGAACACCGAACCTAATACGGCCGCCATAAACGGTTGGTCGTGCAACAACGGAACCGCTGGCGTGTAGCTACGAATGATTTGCAAGGCGGTGGTAAGTACCACAACGGCATAGATTGTCTTGACGCAGAATTTCCATCCCAATATTCTCAGGGCAATCAACAATAATACCGCATTGATGGCGAAATACGACCATTGTGCAGGTATGTGCAATGGACTCCATTCCAAAATGGAAGACACACCAGATACACCACCCGTGGTAATGTTGTTAGGCAAGAGAAATACCGACCAACCGATACAGTATGACAACATTGATATCGTGATGATGGCATAATCCTTAATCTCTCGCCACATCTTTGCTTTACTTACGCTCATTTTGTTTTCTCAATTTTGCATCCCACTTCAATAATTTGTTGTACTCCTTCTTGGTGATGCGCATGAAAGAGCCGTGTTGTGGAGCCGTAACACCCTTGATGTCAACTGGGTCGTGGAAGTTGCGCAGATACTTGTCGGCCTTGCAGATACGATAATGCTTGGGGTTGTCGCTATACTGGATGTAAGCTACACACCACGTATCCTCACCCATCAATTGGAAGGCACTTGAACCCTCGCAATTCTTTCTGCCCTCAAAGCTCACGTAGTCGTTTTCAACGGGTTCTCCCCATCCGCTCGTCAAGTTCTTCGACGTAGCCGTATAGATACCAGGTTTTCCGCCCTCTTTCTTGATGAGCATGTGATAGAGACCATCCGATGGCAGATAGTTGATGTCGGCGTCAATGGTAGCATATCCCCAGTCGAAAAGCAATTTTGGTTTGGTGAGTTTGGTGAACGACTTGTCCGCATAACTATAATACATACGGTCGTACTTCTCTTCGGGACGGTTGAGCATGGAATAATAGATGCAATAACCACCCTTGTCACCATTCTCCCATACGTAGTTAGGATCCCAGAAGATTTGCGGAGCCCATACGCGATTGATGGTAGACCAATCCTTGTAAACGCTGGGAGAGTTAGGGTCGCAGAAGATACTCTCCCCCTTTCGGAAGTCGAACGTCACCGATTGCCAGTTGATGAGATCCTTAGACTTCAGCAAGTCGATACCGTAATTGTCCCACTTGTGCGACTTACGCACGCACATGTCCGTGTTCACCATCACGTAACCCTTTCCGTTGTAGGCACGAGTGATATAAGCATCTCTCTGTCCGCCCTCGATACGAGCATGAACCTCGGGGTCCATGATAGGATTTCCCTCGTTGATGTCTTGGTAGTTGTAACCATCGCGACTCAGCGCGTAGGCAGTCCATTCACCCTTGTCGCTCATGTGGCAATACAAGTAACCATAATCTCCCTTCACCACGTTTTGTGCAGAGGCAGTCAAGGAAGACATCATGCAAATAGCGATAGAAATAAATAACTTTCTCATTGTCTTTATATTTTAAGTGTTTTTATCTTGTCAAACTTTGTTGATTTCGTTTCCCGTACATCCATATCTCGATGCTGTTGATGATATTTTGCCATAAAATATAACAACCAGGACCCACGGAGGAGAGCGGATTGAGATAAGTATAGGCAATCCAAATGGCAAAAGCCGTATTCTTTTGTCCCAATGCCTGTCCTGATTCAATGGTCGTATCGAAATAATGTCCGATGAATCGTCCAACGGCAAATTGGATGATGCAAAGAATCAATCCCATGAAAGCGATGGTGAACAAGAAAGCCACCGTAGTATTCGCGTGTACTATATTCTTGACGGTCGTTCCCGTGACTATCATCAACGAGCATCCCCACATATAATAAGAGAGGTCTTTCACGGATATTACCCACCGATGAAACCGCTTAAAATGATGCTTGACGATATACGCCAACAACATCGGTACGATAAGAACGATGCAAACCTCGTGTAGAATCTTCAAGAAAGCCGTCATGAAAGTATTGTCTACCGAATTGTCGATAAGGGGAAAACAAACGGGAATCATGATGGCGGTAATGGTATTGGAGAGAAAAGTGTAGGTAGTCATCTCCTCCAAATTGCCTCCTAACTTCTGTGTAACCACCGCTGCAGCCGCCGCACATGGTCCGATAATGCAAGTGAGAATGGCCTCCATCAAGATAAGGCTATTCCCTTTCATGTGAAAGCCAAGGATGAGTCCCACGATAATCAATACGAAAATCACTTGGAATATTCCCACCCACAAATGCCAATGAACGGGATGAAGTTTATGGAAATCCACCTTGCAGAATGTGACGAAGAGAATCAAGAACATGAACAACGGCAAGATGGTATCAAAGATTGGCGCAAAGAATACCGCAGCCTCGTCTAATGCCGGAATAAAGGCAAAGATAAGGTAGATAATAGTTCCCGTAACCATAGAAACGGGTAGCGTCCACTCCTTGATGAAACGAATGATGCTCATATTTGCGACAAAGATAGCAAAAAAATGGGAGTTAACGCAATAGTTGGTTAGGAAAATGTTGGGAGAAATTTTACGATGTATACGGAATATACATTGTTTTCGTCTAAACGGAGAAAATAGAAGTCCAATGTCTAAAGCGAATAACGCCTTCTTTTCCAAACTTAGCAAGACTACGCTCCGCTTGCTCTATCGTTTTCTCGCGGTCGGGATGAGTCTTGCTAAAAAACTTATCGGCATAACAAATCACCTGTTCTTCCCATGTTTCGGGCATGAAATCTTGATGAGGCAAGGGCAAGTTGCGTTTGATGATATCCTCCTTACTCAATCCCGTACCCGTATGTCGTTCGCAAACGCGAGCGTGGAGAGGGTATCCGAGTTTTCGCAACATCTCTGCGCCAATCCTTCCATGACAAATATAAGGTTGCGTTCCGAAACAAAAGATTCCAGGTGCATCACACTCGATGATGCCAATGTCGTGTAGCATTGCCGCCTCGCGAAGAAAAGTCAAATCAATGTGTAATTCAGGATGTAGAGAGGCAATCGCTAACGCTTTGTTAGCAACTGCCTCACTATGAGTCAACAATATATGTTTCAGTTCGTTGTCCTCAGGATAGAAATGATTGATAACTTGTAGGAAATCCATAGTTTTTTTGTTTAGTGTACAGTGTTTAGCGTTTAGTGATAATATGTAAAAACACTAAACATTCAACACTAAACGCTCAACATTCTTCACTCTTTCCTTTCAATGTATGCAATCACATCACCCTTGTTTACCTTGCTTCCTTGCTTGGCGTTGATTTCCACCAATTTACCGCCAAGAGCAGCAGGAATGGCAACAAACTCACCCCAAGGAGCTTGGATATAGCAGAACTCGTCGCCCTCTTGGTATTCCTTGCCGATATAAGGCTCTACGGTTGCTACGGCTTCACCATCGCCACCAAACTCCCAGAATATCTGACCCTTCACGGGAGCAACGATGGCATCAGCCTTTGCGTGCTTGAATTCAGCGATTTGTTCAGGAGTAAGTTTTGTACCGAGTTTCGCATCCTTAGCAGCTTGCAAGTCAGCAAGGAAATTCTTCTTGGCTTGTCCACTCTTGTAATTGCGATATTGTTCAGGATGCATGGCAAGTTCAAACAACTCCTCATCATCTTGACCATATTCCCAACCATTCTCGTCCATTTCCTTGCGGAAATCATCCAATGCGTTAGGAATGAGCGTATGAGGATCTGCAGTCGTGAATTCACGACCTTGTTTAGCAGCCAACTCAATCAATTCTGGAGCAATCTCGCCGGGAATCTTGCCGCTCTTACCGAGAATCATTCCCCACATAGCATCGTCCATCATCACGAAACGACCCTTTCCTTGTTCCATCGTGAGCAAGTTCATGAGTGCAATGTTCTTGACATACTGGCTAAATGGTGTTACCAATGGAGGATAACCTACGCGTGGCCAAACATATTCAACCTCGTTGAAGAGTTTAACGAGCATATCGTCAGTAGACAAAGGTTCGTCGCCACGTTTTGTACGGATATTATTAATCGTACCCATGATACCGCCAAGGTCAGCCATCATACTTCCCATCATTCCGCCAGGTAATCCACAACCCAACAAAAGGGAACTCATCACCTTGTTTCCTGGGTTAATGAAATAACCCAACCATTCATCGATGAACTCTTGAGTCAATGAGCGAGCTTTCATGTAAGCACTCATGTTGATGTCGGGAACATCAAAGCCCTCGTTTCTCAACATGCTCTGAACGGAGATGATGTCTGGGTGAACTTTTCCCCAAGACAAAGGTTCAATAGCTGTATCGATGATGTCTGCTCCATTATTACATACTTCGAGAATACTTGCCATGGAAAGGCCAGGACCGGAATGTCCGTGATATTCAATAATAATATCTGGGTGCTTTTCCTTGATGCGCTTGGTGAGTTTACCTAACATAGCAGGTTGTCCGATACCAGCCATGTCCTTCAAACAGATTTCCTCTGCACCAGCGGCAATCACCTCATCAGCAATCTTGCCATAATATTCTACCGTATGTACGGGAGACGTGGTAATACAAAGCGTAGCTTGTGGAATCATGCCAGCTTCTTTTGCCCATTTAATGCTTGGGATAATATTTCTCGTGTCGTTCAATCCACAGAAGATACGGGGAATATCTACACCTTGTGCATGTTTCACCTTATACATCAATGCACGAACATCGTCGGGAACAGGATACATACGAAGGGCATTCAATCCTCTATCCAACATGTGCGTCTTGATTCCCACCTCATTGAAAGGCTTACAAAATGCGCGTACGGCATCATTGGGATTCTCACCAGCCAATAGATTAACTTGTTCGAAAGCTCCACCATTGGTTTCAACGCGGGCAAAACAACCCATTTCGATAATTACGGGAGCGATACGCTCCAACTGATCCTTACGTGGCTGAAATTTACCAGAACTTTGCCACATGTCTCGATATACGAGACTAAATTGTATCTTTTTCTTCATAAATCCTTGAAATCGTGTAAAATATCTCTTTCGGGGTGCAAAATTAGATAAAAAAATCAAAATACGAGAGAGAACATTGTATTTTTTGTGATTTATAAGTATCTTTGCAAGGTTAAAAAGATTTTTTATGAAAACAAAATACCATTCCATAGTACTTCTCGTGATTTTTGTAGTGGCTCTTCTCGTATCATGTGGAGGCAAGAATAATGATGAGAATTCATCAACAAGAGGCAAGATGAACGATGAATTGAAACTGGAAGGCGACAAGACTATTTACGGACTTGCGTGTGAAGGATGTTCAGATTCTACCGTCGTGTTGCTGCCTAATGATGGAAGCGACCCTGTTTATTACGATATCATCGATGCGACGCAAAACCATAAGATTATGGGTAAACCAAAAGTGGGAGATTGGATAGGTATCGTCTTGAATCCAGAAGACTCTACCGTTGCAGATTTAGTTATCAATCTTGACGAGTTGAAAGGTACTTGGTGCTATGTAGTTATGCCTAAGATGCGAGACTATGATAAACTAAGTGCGAAATTACAGAAAAGACTGATGCGAGATATGCCTGATTCCATCAAAGAAACTTTTATGATTCCACGCGAATATGGTTTTTCATTGAAACGACAATGGACAGCCCAGAGTGTAGGATACGTGCGTGAAAGTTCGTTGCAGGAGAGTCCTGTTGTCTATCCAAGGTTGGCTTATTTCACCGCTTGGCACATTTGGAATGGTAAGTTGGTCATGACAAGCGGTGAACCGAAATTCTCCGCAAAATCCAAGGAGATGTCTATTGATAATCTTCGTCAAGATACGTGCGACATTGACTATCTTGGTAATGATTCCTTAGTATTGAGTAGTGATGGTGAATCGCGTAGCTATTATCGTAATAGCGACGTGAAGAATATCAACAAGAAAGCCAAGGATATAGCTGCAAAGCAGAAACAGAAAGCCCTTGAGGAAATCAAGAATTAGCAGATAATCCTCTGTTCATCAACCGATATTCTGCCATGCGTTCGTATTTTGTTCCTGGTTGTCCGAAATTTGCGTATGGATAAATGCTGATTCCTCCTCTTGGCGTGAAGAATCCCGTAACCTCAATGTATTTCGGTTCCATCAAACGGATTAAGTCTTTCATAATGGTGTTGACGCAATCCTCGTGGAAGTCTCCGTGATTGCGAAAACTGAACAAATAGAGTTTCAAACTCTTGCTTTCTACCATTTTCTTATTAGGTATATAGCAGATGCGAATTTCCGCGAAGTCAGGTTGTCCTGTAATAGGACAAAGAGAGGTAAACTCGGGACAATTGAACTGAACCCAATAGTCGTTTTCAGGATGTTTGTTTTCAAAGGCTTCCAATACTTCTGGCGCATAATCCATACTATATTTCGCCTCGTTACCTAAGGCTTGCAAGCCTTCATCTTTTCTTGTTTCGCTCATAAGTTAAAGGTTAAAAACTTTTAGGATGTCGTAATCAACGTTGTAATCGTATGTATCTATTCCCTCGTGTTCCTTCACGAGGTTAACCACATGTATGGTAATCGGTAAGATAATGATTTCGTATGCGGTTTTCAACACCACTTGCCAAACCATTAACATCGGTAATTCAGAGATAGGAATCACTCCCCAGAATGCTAACGGGAAGAATACGAGAGAATCGGCGCTTTCGCCAAACAATGTACTTGCAATAGCGCGAAGCGAAAAATTCTTTCCTTCAGAATTCATCTTCATCTTGCTCATTACGTAAGCGTTGATGAATGAACCGAAAAGAAATGCTATGAATGAAGCTATGGCTATTCTTGGCGCAAGTCCGAAGATGGCATGAAATCCCTCGTCATTATCCCAATATGTTGCACCTGGTATAAAGTCGCATAATGCGCCAATCATGACAAACAAGAAATTCATGGCAAAACCCAACCAAATCAGTAGTCTTGCTTTTTGGAATCCCCATACTTCGCATACGCAATCGTTAATGATATAGGAAATGGGGAAAACGAGTAGTCCCCCTGTTACGCTGATAGGACCTATCGCAATTTGCTTTGTTCCGAATACGTTCGCCGCAATCAAGCAAACGCAGAAGAGTATACTGAAAAACATAAACAGTACACTCACCGAGTTGTTATTTGTTTTCATCGTCTTGTTTTGTTAAAGGGGGTTGCCAAGTACCCCTATCAATTTGAAAGTGGTTGCAAAGTTACGAATTATTTGTATCTTGAGCAAATATTTATTCAGAAAATGGCAACGATACTCACGTACCATTGCCATTTTGTTAGCTAACTTTTTCCAAGTAAGAGAATTATGTACAATTCCTTTTAACTAAATCTATCTTTCTAACAACATTTTAGTTATTCATCCATACGAGACAACTCAATATCGCAAGCGGAAAACCATTTAGCGCGCATGTTAGGAGTGTTCGTACTGATTCCATACGTAATGGTAGTCTCGTTCTTAACGATGATATTCTCAATGGCTATGCGTGTCCAACCAAATCCTTTACCGTCATTGGCATTACGAATATTCTCTATTTCCTCCATTTGCGGGATTTCATCCGTGTCTTTGTTTTCCTTGGTGATTTTGTCGTATGCTTCGCAAGCATCTTTCCAGACACTTCCCCATTCGTTAGAGGTAATGGGAAAATCGATTTGTTTTGTTTCCCCGTTGATTTTTGCATAGAGAATCGGGCCTTGATTTTCAGACCTGACAACCGCGGTCAATTTATATACACCTGGTTCTACGGTTTCGCTTTGTTCTATCTTACATCTCATGCTTGCATGTTCATTGTAATCATCCAAGTATCGTTCTCCCGCATCGCCAGAATAATGTTGTCCACAAGCGGTAAATCGGTCGCATCCAACGCTTTTTACAACTTCCCAACCATTTTCTTGCAAGTAATTAGCATCTTCCTTTGACATCCTTATATTGTTCATGATAGTTGTGGATTCAAGATGACGTTTCTCGTATTTATAATCATCGCTTATTTGCGTTAACGTAATACCAGTCATGATGCTTGTAGCCAATGCAATAAGCCAAATCAACAACCAAGTGATACGTTGCATAGCGCTCATTCGATGATTCAAACAATATATAATAATGTATGCAGGAATCAACAACGCCATGATGAGTGCGATTAAGAACACCGAGAAACGACCTGGATGGTTGCTAAAAATAGGCATCATATCCCAATCAAAAAATTCTGGTATCGTGGTGGGAGATATGAATGCGAGAATCGCCCATACTACCATGATTGCCCCAACGAAAAATAAACCGATGGCTAAGATGACTAAAATCACCTTAAAGCAATTGGTGAAGAATTTCAAGATAGCGTTCAGCACATTCTTTGCACCTGAGTAACCACCCTCTTTCATCTTATGGGTAGTTTCCGAAACACTTTGTACCACTTCGTTAGCAAGGTTGCTCATGTTGACTGGTTTCCCTTGCATCTTTAGTTGTTGTTCGGGAGTCTCTGCTTCAGGCATGATAGCGGCAAAGATACAATAAGTAATAATGAAGAGGAACAACGCGCGGAATGAGACGAATCCTAAGAATGGGAAAGGAAAGGCTCCTACGAAGATGGCAAATGCAACGACGAGCAATCGCAAAATGGTAACATCTATCTCAAACGTACTGGCAAAGCCTGAGATAACACCTGCTAACATCTTGTCTTTGGGGTTTCTATAAAATCGCTTGTTCCTAAAGAATTCCCTTATAGCGTCCATTCCCTTGCGCTCTTTATATTTCTCGTCTACAAAAGATGCACTTTCCGCTTGTTCTTCATGGTCTTTTTCCTCATTATTGTCCATTTGTTCTGGTTGGCCAATCCGATTGATGACATTCTTGATATGGTCGATATTGATGGCAACAATGCCATTTGCTTTCAGTTCATCAAGCAATTCAGCTATTCGTTGTTCAATATCATCCGCTATTTCATCGCCTCCTATTTGTCCTTTAAAGTAATTGTGCAACGTGTCCATATAGTTTTTCAGCAATTCGTAAGCATCTTCATCTATATTGAAAAGTCTTCCGCACAAATTGATGTTTATATTTTTTTTCATGATTTATCCTCCTTGGTGTTTATACATTATTTATATTGTCCCTGTTTTTAAGATGGTTTACGGTGTTATACAATTCGTTCCATGCTGAATCGAGACCATCTAAGAAAGTTTCTCCCATTTCGGTGAGTGCGTAATACTTACGAGGAGGGCCTTGCGTGCTTTCTTGCCATTCGTAAGACAACAATCCGTCGTTTTTCAAACGAGTAAGCAAAGGGTAGAGTGTACCTTCAACCACCAACAATTGAGCCTCTTTCAATTTCTGGATGATGTCGCTGGCATAGGCAGGTCTGTGTTTTAAAAGCAATAAGACGCAATACTCTAACATTCCTTTGCGCATTTGAGATTTTGCATTGTCTATGTTCATATTTCTATACTTTATAGTTATCTGCCGCAAAATTATGCAAAATATCAGTACCTTGCAATACATAGTACTATAAAACATTATATAAATAACATAAATTAACTATAAAGGAATGCTAAATACATAAATGATATGAGGAAAAACTATAATTTTGCAAGCAAATAACAACAAGGTAATCATCAAGAAAATGAAAAAGTTTTTATCAACAATTGCATTCATGATGGGAATAATCCCCATGTTTGCCCAAACCAACAATGGTGTTCAACAAGTAAAATATAGTGTTTCTGGCATTTGTCCTACTAATGTTCAGAAAGTCTATTTGGTAGATGTAGCGAAAAGATATGCTCGTATTGATAGCGCGGAAGTGAAAGACGGAAAGTTTACTTTAGCTGGTTCTTTCGATAAAGACGCTTTTCTCGGTGTAGGCGTAGAGACTTATTGCTTGTTTATCAATGACGGTTCTAATGTGTCAATGGATTTGACTAACTATACATTGAAAGGTTCTGCTCTCAACATGAAGTTGAATATATACGACCGTCATATTGATTCCCTCGGCAATAAGGCAAAAGAAATCATACAACCCTATTTGACGGCTCAAGCATCAGGTAAAACGCAAGAGGAATTGCAAGCGTTGCTTCCTACCATTCAACAAAATCTCGTTCCGTTAGAGGGTGAACTTAACTCTTATTGCAAGCAAATCATCAAAGACAACCCCGATAATATCATTCCAGCAGCATTTTTCGAGAATGTCATATATGAATATGAACTTAGCGAACTGAAAGCTTTGCTTGATCCAAAGTATCCCTATGTCAATCATCCCATGATGAAAGGCATCAAGGATTACGTAGCTAAGGAAGAGGCAAAACAAGCTATAGTAGGCAAGCAATTCATTGATATTGAAGAGAATGATGTTGATGGCAAGCCTCATAAACTGAGTGAGTACGTCGGAAAGGGTAATTACGTGCTCATAGATTTTTGGGCTTCATGGTGTGGACCATGTATGGCCGAAATGCCGAATGTGAAAGCCAATTACGATAAATATCATTCAAAGGGATTTAACGTGGTAGGTCTTTCATTCGACCGTAATAAAGAATCATGGGTAAAGGCTATCAAGGAGAAAGAATTGAATTGGACGCACCTTTCAGACTTGAAGTATTGGAATACCATTGCAGCAAGTACGTATGGAATCAATGCCATTCCTTCAAGCTTGTTGGTTGACCCATCGGGAAAAGTGATTGCTCGCGATTTAAGAGGTGCAGCCCTTGGAAAGAAATTAGCAGAGATTTACGGAGAGTAAACAGTATGTTTAGACCTAATAAAGGCTATGTTTAGAGTTCGTAAACATAGCCTTTATTGATTGTAAACGATATGTTTGTCAAAATCAAATGGCATTGGCAATCAACCAACCGATATATGCGAAGAAGACAGCCAATAATAAGAAGCCTTCCCAACGCTCAATCTTGAACTTTGTATATGAGAAACACCAAAGCAATAACATGGAAATTGCCATCACGCCATAATCTACAAACGTGATTCCCTCTATCTGTAGTGGTGAAATGGTTCCCGTTATACCTAATATCATTAAGATATTGAACACGTTACTACCCAATACGTTTCCGATAGCGATTCCGCTTTGACCCTTATAGGCTGAAACCACGCTGGTAGCTAATTCGGGTAATGATGTTCCACCTGCTACTATCGTCAAACCAATAACGGCTTCGCTTACGCCTAACAATTGCGCTATCTCGGTGGCTCCGTTTACGAAGAAGTTGGAACCTGCTATCAAGCAAGCCAATCCCAATAATATATATAATGTGGCTTTTATCCCTGTGTAGTTTTTCTTGATAGATGATTCTTCCGCATGACTTCCCTTTGCGCCCAGAACGGTGTAATACATGAAAACCAAAAACAAGATAAACAATACGATAGCCTCTATGCGAGAGATGTCTCCACCCAAATAACACATCCCCATCAACAAGATGGAAGCAAACAAGGCAAATGGAATGTCTTTCTTTACCGTTGACGTGAGGATAGTCATAGGAGAGACAACGGCTGCTGCACCTACGATTAACAAGGCGTTATAGATATTGGAGCCAACGACATTACCTACGGCTAAGTCGGCCGTTCCCTTAAGAGCCGAAACAAGACTTACACATAGTTCAGGCATAGATGTACCTAAAGCCACAACGGTTAAGCCGATGACGATTTGTGGCATATTGAGTTTCTCTGCTATTGCTACGGCTCCGTCGGTCAAACGATCGGCTCCCCACAATACCAATATGACACCAATAACGATAAATATTAAGTTCAACCACATAATGTTTGATGTTTAGACGATGCAAAAATACAAATTATATTTTACAATCAATGTTTCGATAGGATAAAAATCGCCAATTCGTTTTCAATTAATACCATTTTATTTGTTCTTGTCGTAATAAATTCGTACTTTTGCGAAGACTTTGAAGTCATGAAAATCAATCGCTTATGAAATACATTTTATTGGTATTGATGAATATTTTCGTTCTCGGTATGCAGGCAAATCCAGTTACCGATATGCTTGAACGTATCGATAAGGGGGCTTCCAAGAAATTTAAGATAGAGTTAAAGGCGTCGGAAAAGGACTATTTTGAACTTTCGCAAGACGGAAAGAAGATTGTGGTGAAAGGCAATACGTGGGTAAATATCGCCACGGGAATCAATTGGTATTTGAAATATCATGCGGGCATTCATCTTTCGTGGAACAATATGCATCAGCCATTACCTGCCGAAATGCCTCGCGTGCTTCAACCAGAGCGACATGAAACAGACCTTCGATTGCGGTATGATTTCAATTATTGCACATTCTCGTATTCCATGGCGTTTTGGGATTGGAAACGTTGGCAAGAAGAAATCGATTGGATGGCTTTGCATGGAGTAAACTTACCGCTTGCCATTGTAGGTGAAGAATGCGTGTGGAGAAACGTACTTCTGAAACTCGGATATACGAAAGATGAAATCAACAAGTTTATCGCCGGACCAGCTTTCTTGGCTTGGTGGGCGATGAACAACTTGGAAGGATGGGGAGGACCATTGCCTGACTCTTGGTATATACAACATGAACGTTTGCAAAAGCAAATCCTTAAACGCATGAAAGAGTGGGGAATGCAGCCCGTTTTGCCTGGTTATTCGGGCATGTTGCCAAGTAATGCCAAGCAGAAATTGGGTGTTAACGTGGCTGAAGGAGGTAAATGGAATAGTTATACACGTCCTACATTCCTCCAACCAACCGATGAGAGGTTTCATGAAATTGCCCAATTGTATTATCAAGAACTAACTGCATTATTCGGAAAGGCTAACTACTATTCGATGGATCCTTTCCATGAGGGAGGCAATACGAATGGAGTAGATTTAGATGCATCGGGAAAAGCCATCATGAAGGAAATGAAATCGGTGAATCCCAATGCCGTTTGGGTGATTCAAGGTTGGCAGAACAATCCACGAGAAGAACTCGTTGGAAACTTGTCGAAAGGGGATTTGTTGATACTTGATTTGTTTAGTGAGTGCAGACCTAAGTGGGGACATTCTTCTATCTTCCAAAACAGCAAGGGGTATGGTATTCATGAATGGCTCTTCTGTATGTTGGAGAATTTTGGAGGAAATGTTGGGTTGCATGGACGTATGGATCAATTGCTCAATAACTTCTATCAAACGAAGACAAATCCAAAGGCTGCTCAGATAAAGGGTATCGGATTTACGATGGAAGGTTCGGAGAACAACCCCGTCATGTTTGAATTGATGAGCGAATTACCTTGGAGAAACGAGCCTTTCACTAAAGATGAATGGGTGAAAGAGTATTGTTACGCTCGTTATGGAGTGAGAGATGAAGCGATAGAAAAAGCGTGGATATTGTTGGCTAATTCCATTTATAATTGTCCGAGAGGTAATAATCAAGAAGGAACGACAGAGAGCATATTTTGCGGAAGGCCTTCAGCGAATAAATACCAAGTTTCCAGTTGGTCTTCCATGTCGAATTACTATGATCCAGATGATATTCGCGAGGCGGCTCTATTGATGGTGAGCGTGGCAGATAAATACAAGGGCAACAATAACTTTGAGTACGACTTGGTGGATATAGTGCGTCAAGCAATGGCAGATCAAGGACGTGTGCAATATTTAGAGGCAATGGCCGATTACAAGGCATTTCGTCGCAAGGCCTTTATGATAAGTTCGCAACGCTTTCTTGATATGTTGTTGGCGCAAGATAAACTCTTAGGAACACGTAAGGAATTTCGTTTAGGTCGTTGGATAGAAATGGCGAGAAATCTCGGAAACACACCAGAGGAGAAGGATTTATATGAATGGAATGCTCGAGTGCAAATCACCACATGGGGCAATCGTGTTTGCGCCGACCAAGGAGGTCTTCGTGACTATGCGCATAAGGAATGGCAAGGGCTGTTAAAGGATTTCTATTACATGCGATGGTCTGCTTATTTCAAAGCTATCAATGATGAAATGGATATTAAATCCAAACCAGATATCGAGAAGTTGGGAGACGGTAAATATAAGGGCTTATCCCAAAGTGAACTCTTACGATTGGCTCTCGAAAAAGAAGTAAAACTCGATTTCTATGCGATGGAAGAGCCATGGACATTGCAACATAATCCCTATTCTCCACTTGCTGAAGGAAATTGCGTGGATGTGGCAAAGGAAATAGCAAGTAAGTTTCTTAATGGAATGTAATCATAATAAAATGCAAACAACAAATAACACCCCATCGAAACGTATTGAATACATTGATGCTTTGCGTGGATTCACTATGATCTTGGTTGTTTTCCAACATGTTGCAACATTTTGTTGGGGAATTACACATAAGGACGTTCCATCTGTACATGAATATTTTATGCAGATACGAATGCCGATGTTCTTTTTTATCAGTGGATTCGTACTTTATAAAAAAGATGTTGATTGGAACTTTTCTTTTGTAACAAAGTTCTTAAAAAAGAAATTTCTAATTCAAATCATTCCAACAATCATTTTTTTATTGGCTTTTGTTCATGTTTGTGGTTTTTCTTTAGAAGCATGCTTGACAGATGGTAGTAAAGGTGGTTATTGGTTTACATATACTTTATTTGTGTATTTCCTTTTTTATGCCATTCTAAGATTTCTCTGTAGGAAATGCAATGATAAGACCTTTACTATTATTATAATTGTTGTTGGATTGGCATTTTATGTTTTGAAGTCAGGTATAGTTTATGATATGATACCGATTTCAGAGAAAATAAAAGGTTCTCTTGGTATTGGAAAATGGTATTACTTTTTCTTCTTTATAGTTGGTACTTTATTTAGACAGAATTTTGATGTTGTACAAAAATGGTTAGATGGAAAGAGGCTAATACTATATTGTTTAGTCCTTTATTTTGTATTAAATGTTTATAAGGACATAATCCCGACGGAAAGTACAATCGGTAATTTGGTAGATTTTGGTGTTAATTTTATTTTGTCATTGACAGGATTGGTTATTCTATTTGCATTTTTTAGAACTAACCAATCTTTATTTACAAAAGACACGAAATTAGGTTTTTCTTTACAATATATTGGTAGGCGGACTTTAGATGTCTATCTAATTCATTATTTCTTGATACCGTATCAATTATCAAAATCTGTACATGTATTTGAAAACTACCCGATGCCTATAATTGAAGCAGTTTGTTCGTTAATGATGGCATTAATCATTATCGCATTTTGCTTGTTAATAAGTAATATTATACGATTAAGTCCTTTCCTTGCACATTGGTTGTTTGGAGTAAAGTACAAAGAAAATGGCAGAAAAGATTAATTGATGGCAAGGATTTGTGTAGCTTAACAATATGCATTATTATTAAGTTGTGATGGTAGAAGTTTCTCATGTAATTGATTCTCTTGATAATAATTGAGCAAACAATTGCGTTAATGTTATAAAAACGTGCTGAAAAGTCAGGTTTATTTGTTATCTTTGCAGCAATTAATTAGAAGAATTAACATTTTTGTATGAATATATTAGAACTGAGTGAACAAGAGATTGGCCGTCGCCAGAGTTTGCAAGAATTGCGTAATATGGGGATAAACCCATATCCAGCCGCCGAGTATCCCACCAATGCGTTTAGCACAGAGATAAGAGAGAGTTTCAAGGACGATGAAGAGAAACGTGAAGTTTGCATCGCCGGTAGAATGATGAGTCGCCGAGTGATGGGAAAAGCATCGTTTGCCGAAATTCAAGACTCCAAAGGAAGAATTCAAGTATATGTTTCTCGTGATGATTTATGTCCTACGGAGAACAAAGACATGTATAATGTCGTGTTTAAACGCTTGCTTGATATTGGTGATTTTATTGGCGTAAGAGGTTTTGTGTTCCGTACTCAGACGGGCGAAATATCTGTTCACGCTCAAGAACTGACACTTTTAAGTAAGAGTTTGAAACCGCTTCCCATCGTGAAATACAAGGATGGTGTGGCTTACGATAGTTTTGACGATCCCGAATTGCGCTATCGCCAACGTTATGTTGACCTCGTTGTGAATGATGGAGTGAAGGAAACGTTCTTGCAAAGAGCAACCGTAATACGCACCATGCGTAAGGTTCTCGATGAGGCAGGTTATACGGAAGTGGAGACTCCGACGTTGCAGATGATTGCAGGTGGTGCTTCCGCTCGTCCATTCATCACTCATTTTAATGCACTCGACCAAGATATGTACATGCGAATTGCAACAGAGTTGTATCTGAAACGTCTTATCGTAGGTGGTTTTGAGGGCGTTTATGAAATCGGAAAGAATTTCCGCAACGAAGGAATGGACCGCAACCATAATCCAGAGTTTACATGTATGGAACTCTATGTGCAATACAAGGATTATAATTGGATGATGTCGTTCACGGAAAAATTGTTGGAAACCATCTGTATAGCCGTAAATGGTAAGCCAGAAAGGGAGGTTGACGGACAAATCATTAGCTTTAAGGCTCCTTATCGTCGTCTTCCAATCCTTGATGCCATCAAGGAAAAGACAGGATTTGATTGCGATGGAAAGACGGAAGAGGAAATCCGCGCATTCTGTCAGGAAAAGGGAATGGAGGTAGATGAGACAATGGGTAAAGGTAAACTTATCGATGAACTCTTTGGAGAGTTCTGTGAAGGAACCTTTATACAACCTACATTCATCACTGATTATCCCGTTGAGATGAGTCCTTTAACAAAGATGCATCGCTCAAAACCAGGTTTGACCGAACGATTCGAGTTGATGGTGAACGGTAAGGAATTGGCAAACGCTTATAGTGAGTTGAATGACCCGATTGACCAAGAAGAACGCTTCGTAGAACAGATGCGTTTGGCAGACAAGGGCGATGATGAGGCTATGATTATCGATAAGGATTTCCTTCGTGCCTTGCAATATGGAATGCCTCCAACATCAGGTATCGGAATCGGTATTGACCGTTTGGTGATGCTCATGACAGGAAAGACATTTATCCAAGAAGTACTCTTCTTCCCACAAATGAAACCCGAAAAGAAGATACCACAATCCTCTATTGCTGAATGGGATATGATTGGCGTTCCTGAACAATGGGTTTACGTGTTGCGAAAAGCAGGTTTCAACCTCATAAACGATATATCTACGGAGAAGGCACAAGGTCTTCAACAAAAGATAGGTGAAATCAACAAGAAGTATAAGTTGGGTTACGAGAAACCCAGTTTGGATGAGATTCAATCTTGGATTGATAAGGCGCAATAAAAAGATGGAGTAGGGGGCAATATGTACGATTGCGGTAAGATAGCGATTATTGGCGGAGGAAGCTGGGCAACAGCTATAGCGAAGATAGTGGTTGGTCACACTCACCACATTGGGTGGTATATGAGGCGTGATGACCGCATCGAGGACTTTAAGCGTCTCGGTCATAATCCCGCATATCTAATGAGCGTACATTTCGACGTGAATGAAATCGCTTTCTATAGTGATCTCAACAAAATCGTGAGTGCTTACGACACGCTTGTATTTGTCACTCCGTCTCCTTATTTGAAGAATCACCTCAAGCGATTGAAGACTTGCTTGCGTGATAAGTTTATCATCACGGCCATTAAAGGTATCGTGCCTGATGAGAATTTATCATGCTCAGAATATTTCCATCAAGTATATGATGTTCCATACGACAATTTGGCTTGTATCGGTGGGCCTTCCCATGCAGAAGAAGTGGCGTTGGAACGCTTGTCTTATCTAACAATCGGTTGCTCTAATCTTGACAAGGCACAGGCTTTTGCTGATATTATCGTATCAGATTATATCAAGACAAAGACCAGTAGTGATGTGATAGGCATTGAGTATTCTTCGGTTTTGAAGAATGTCTATGCCATTGCTGCAGGTATATGTAGCGGTTTGAAATATGGAGATAATTTCCAAGCCGTATTGATGGCAAATGCCGTTCAGGAAATGTCGCGTTTCCTCACGGCAATCCAACCCATTGAGCGCAATGTTTACGATAGCGTTTATTTGGGAGATTTGTTGGTTACGGGATATTCCAACTTCTCCAGGAATCGTACTTTCGGTACGATGATAGGTAAAGGATATAGCGTGAAGAGCGCTCAGATAGAAATGGAAATGATAGCTGAGGGATATTTCGGCGTGAAGTGTATGAAGGAAATCAATCATCACATGCACGTGAACATGCCGATTCTTGATGCCGTATACAATATTCTTTATGAGCGCATTTCCCCACAGATTGAAATCAAGTTGCTAACCGACTCGTTCAGATAATGAGTCTCATGAGAGACAACTACATATTTTAAATAGAATACCATTGAATTGACAGATGAGATACAATAACCATAGAGGTGAGTACGATTATTATGAAGTTCACGAGAACGCTCCTTTATTAGAGTGGCTTTTGGCAAATGTCAAAGACAGTAAGAATAAAATTAAGGATACTCTGCAAGGAAGAGGCGTTAAGGTGAATGGAAAAGTGGTAACGCAATTCGATACTCCCTTGACTCCAGGAATGAAAGTGTCGATTAGCAAGACTAAACGCAACGACCAACTCAAGAGCCGATACATGAAAATCGTGTATGAAGACCGTTTTTTGGTAGTCATAGAAAAGAATGTGGGTATTCTTTCAATGGCTGCCGGTCACTCTTCGTTGAACGTTAAATCATTGTTGGATAAGTATTTTGTGAAGACTCGGCAGAAATGCAGGGCACATGTAGTGCATCGTCTTGACAGGGATACGAGTGGTTTGATGATTTATGCCAAAGACATGGAAACGGAACAGATATTGGAACACGAATGGCATGATATCGTTTATGACCGTCGATATGTGGCTGTAGTATCAGGGGAAATGGAGAATGATGAAGGTACCATTGCCAATTGGTTGAAAGACAATAAGGCGTATTTCACTTATTCCTCTCCCGTTGATAATGGTGGTAAATATGCCATTACGCATTATCACACTTTGGACAGAACAGTAGATCATTCTTTAGTGGAATTCCGCTTGGAAACGGGGCGAAAGAATCAGATTCGCGTACATACGGCAGACATGGGACATCCCGTTTGCGGAGACGTGAAATACGGAAATGGAGACGACCCCTTACATCGTTTGTGCTTACATGCATACGTGTTATGTTTCTATCATCCCATTACTCATGAACCTATGGAGTTCACCTCTCCAATTCCGTCATCGTTCAGACATTTGTTTAAGTAAATTATAAAACATGGATAGTAATTTTCTTTATTACATATTTATTCTGGTCATCATCATCGTAGGAGTGTTGGTCGTGAAGAAAATCGCCAGTTGTCTCATCAAGTCAATTGTGTTGGTTATCTTGGCGGCCTTGTTGGCTTTCATATATTATGTTTATTTCTACGCGGGATGATAAGAGAACATGAAATAAAAACATCTACATATTAAAAAACAACGAGAATGAAAAGTATTAGTTTAGACATCACGAAGGCTGCCCAATTCCTAAGCGAAGGTGCAGTAAAGGCTTACGAGCCGAAAGTACGTGCCGCTCAAGAGGCATTGGAAAATGGTACATGTCCAGGTAATGACTTCTTGGGATGGTTGCATCTCCCATCAAGTATTACACCAGAGTTTTTGGATGAGGTGCAAGCCGTTGCCGAAACGATGCGCGAGAAATGTGAGGCTATCGTCGTAGCTGGTATTGGCGGTAGTTATCTTGGTGCTCGTGCGGTGATTGAGGCTTTGAGCAATTCGTTTGCATGGTTGGTAAACGATAAGAAGAATCCCACGATTCTCTTTGCTGGAAACAACATTGGCGAGGATTATCTTTTTGAACTTACCGAGTACTTGAAAGGCAAGAAGTTTGGTGTTATCAATATCTCTAAATCGGGTACGACTACAGAAACCGCTTTGACTTTCCGTTTGTTAAAGAAGCAATGCGAGGAACAAATGGGTAAGGAAGAGGCAAAGAACGTTATCGTTGCCGTTACCGATGCAAAGCGCGGTGCTGCCCGTACGTGTGCCGATAAAGAAGGATATAAGAGTTTCATCATCCCTGATAATGTGGGTGGTCGTTTCTCAGTTCTCACTCCAGTTGGTTTGTTGCCTATTGCTTGCGCTGGATTCGACATCAAGGCTTTAGTTGCTGGTGCTGCTGATATGGAGAAAGCAACAGCATTGGACGTTCCATTTGAAGAGAACATTGCCGCTCAATATGCTGCCGTTCGTAATGGATTGTATGCTCAAGCTGGAAAGAAGATAGAGATCATGGTGAACTATCAACCCAAGTTGCATTTCATCGCAGAGTGGTGGAAACAACTTTATGGTGAGAGTGAAGGTAAGGATAAGAAGGGTATCTTCCCTGCAAGTTGTGATTTCACGACTGATTTGCACTCTATGGGTCAATGGATTCAAGATGGCGAACGTACAATCTTCGAGACCGTGATTAGCATAGAGAAACCTAACCGCAACCTCTTGTTCCCCAGCGATGAGGAGAATCTTGATGGTTTGAACTTCCTTGCTGGCAAACGCGTAGATGAAGTAAACAAGATGGCAGAGTTAGGTACACGCTTGGCACACGTTGATGGTGGTGTTCCCAATATCCGTGTGAGCGTTCCCGAATTGAATGAGTATTATATCGGTCAATTGATTTATTTCTTCGAGATTGGTTGTGGAATTAGTGGAAACGTTCTTGGCGTGAATCCATTCAACCAACCAGGTGTGGAAGCATACAAGAAGAATATGTTTGCCCTGCTCAATAAGCCTGGCTATGAGGCTGAAAGCAAGGCCATCCAAGACCGTTTGGCTAAAGAGGATTAATAATAGGCTCAAAAAGCCCATAAGCCCTATTTAGCCATTATCCTCATAAAAACTCACATGCCCTACAAGAAAATCATCAATCAATACTTAACGAAGCATGGCTTTGAGGCTTTCGTCCCCAAAGCCGTGCTTTTTGACATGGATGGCGTATTGTATAATTCCATGCCCAATCATGCTGTAGCTTGGCAAGAATCCATGAAGCAATTTGGCATTCAAATGAGCGTTCACGATGCATACGCTACGGAGGGTGCAAGGGGCATAGATACGATTCGCAACATGGTAAAGGCGCAAAAGGGGATAGACATCTCACTTGATGAGGCGCAAAAGATGTACGATGTAAAGACGCATCTCTTTCACAATATGCCTGTTGCCGAAATCTTCGATGGCGTAATTCTACTCATGCAGAAGATTCAACAATTAGGAATGAAGATAGGTGTCGTTACGGGAAGTGGACAACGACCGCTCATCAAGCGTCTTCTCGACGACTTCCATGAATTTATAGATGAAAGTAGGATTGTCACGGCTTACGACTTAGATAGTGGCAAGCCTGCTCCAGACCCATATCTCATGGGCTTGCGTAAATGCGGTAACTTGCAACCGTGGCAAGGTATCGTCATTGAAAATGCACCGCTTGGCGTTCATGCTGGTGTTGCCGCGGGATGTTTTACCATCGCCGTTAATAGTGGACCTCTATCCGATGACGTTCTGTTGAACGAGGGGGCTCACGTCATTTTTCATCGGATGACCGAATTGGTTCAGGTATTTGAAGATATTGTTAAATCATCATTATAGATTATGTTCGGGATGATGCGTCTCACGTTCTTTTTCTTTGCTTTATTCTTATCGTTTTCAGCGCAAGCTCAAGTGGTATTAGTTGGTTCTTCGGCAAACAAGAAAGAAGTAAACGATTCTACGGGTAAGAAATCGCGAACTGTTCGTTTGTCTGGTCGTGTGTATGATTCCTTTACGAAGGCTGCCCTGAAAGCGCATGTCACCTTGATGCGAAGCGACTCTTCGGTCGTAGATACTACCACTTGCTGGATGTGGTCGTGGGGAACATCTGATTCATACTATTCCTTTACCGTTCCACGAACTCCGCAAAAGTATATCATCAAGGCTGAAAGTGATGGCTATCATACGGGATATTTGGATTACGACTTGAAACATATTGCCCGTAATAGGGAAATGGATCTTCCGCGCTTGTTGTTGAAGAAGAAGGCTGAAGACGACATATTTGCTGAAGGTTCTTTGGATGACGTGGTCGTTACGGGAACGAAAGTGAAGATTGCCTATCGTGGCGACACGGTGGTCTATAATGCCTCTGCCTTCAACCTACCCGAAGGTTCCATGCTTGATGGACTTATCCGTGAGATGCCTGGGGCAGAACTGAAAGACAACGGTGACATCTATGTCAATGGCAGGAAGGTAGATTTCCTTACGTTGAACGGTAAGGACTTTTTTAAGGGAAACAATAAGGTGATGCTCGACAATCTCCCGTATTACACGGTGCAAAATGTGGAGGTCTACGATAAGTCGTCAGAGGAAAGTCAATGGAGAGGGGAGGAATCTTCCGCGAAGGACTATGTGATGGACGTGATTCTCAAGCGTGAGTATAATCGTGGCTTACTCGTTAATATGGAAGCTGGCGTTGGCACTTACGACCGCTATCTGGCTCGTATCTTTGCTTTATATTATACAGACCATACACGATTGTCGATGTTTGGCAATACCAATAATGTCAATGAAGACCGTAGACCAGGATATGAGGGTGATTGGAGTCCTGCTAACCAACCGCAAGGTCTTCGCTCTACCAAACAGGCTGGTATCAATTTGACCACGGAGGATGGTGACAAGAACGTTGATGAAAGGTTTGGCGCAACGTTGACATGGAATGATGCTGACGACCAGACACGTACGTCGCGTGAACGATTCTCTTCCGAGAACAATGTGTTTAGCGGTTCTGAATCTTGGAGTCGACAAAAGGATTTCCGATTCTCTGCCTTCAACTTGGTCGCACTCAATGCGCCAGTCAAGTTGCGCCTGTACACAAGGGTAGACTATAGCAACGGTGACCGCCTTTCCCAGAGCAGTGATTCTACGTGGAACAAATCTTCTCTTTCTTCGTTGATTAACCGCACCTATAATTTGGGTTTCAACAAGTATCGCACCATATCCTTGAGCAATTCACTCAATTGGGTTCATAAATTGAAGTGGGGCGATTATATCACGTTGTCCACAAGCGTTAATTATTCTAACAATAAACCTTCCGACTCTTTTAGTCAAAACTTGGTGGAGTATCTTCAGACGGGTTCCCATGATTTCCGCAATCGATATACGGATGCGCACAACAATAGCTATAGCTATGACTTCCACGCTGGCTATGAGCTCTCGTTGATGAATGGTTGGGATATTAACCCAGAGATTGGCTACAAGCAGTCGTTTAATTCCTCGCATAATTTCAGCTACCGATTGGATAGGCTGGTGGCTTCGCAAGCGAAACGCAGCACCAAGGCGAAAAACAAGGCGAAGAATCGCGTTCCTGAATATTCTATTAACTCAGAACGTCCTATTGGTTGGCTTCCGTCTAACGAACAATTGTTCACGGTGCTCGATAAGGACAACTCGGATTTGTCTACCGATATGGAACGCACTTATTCCGCAAGCTTGGAATTGAAAAAGGATGTGGGAGACGATGATGGGTGGATAGCTTTCAGATTCCCTCTGGAGAAAATCGACGAGACCTTACGCTACGATGATGGCTCTCTCGATACCATTGCACGCCGTTCAGACATTATCTTCCAACCTTCGTTCTCTTTCTATCGCTGGGGAAAGAGGTATCAAAGAATAGAATACGACATGGAAGTGGCGCGTCCTGATTTTACGTCGCTCATGCCTACTGACAACACCACGAATCCCCTGATGTACACGTATAACAACCCCAAATTGAAAAACAGGATTACCCATAATTTTGGTGCCAACTTCAATTTCAATAGCGATTCCACGGCACAGAGAATATCCCTTTGGGCGAATCTCAGTATTGTGCGAAATTCATGGGGTACGCGTAGCAGCTATAATGGCAAGACAGGTGCCTATTCGTTTACTCAAGACAACGTGAACGGCAATTGGAATGGAAGCGTGGGAATGGGATTCGAACGTCCGTTGGGAAAGGCACGACTCTTTACGGTGTCTTCGAACACAACGTGCGATTATAACCATAGCGTCGACTTCGACCTTCTTCAGAATGCGGCTGCTGGCACGCAAGAGGCTCAATTAATGGAAATATCCAGTCCTCTTTCTAAGGTGAACACGACGAACCTCTCTGAAGAGTTGCATCTCGATTACCAGAAAAACAAACTCTCTCTCTCGGTAATCGGTAAGGTCAACTGGCGCAATTCGCATGGCACGAGCGCCAACTTCACCACTATCAACGCATGGGATTATAGCTATGGAATGACGGCTAAATATACCATCCCTGCTGTCAACATTGATTTGGCAACCGACTTAAAGATGTTCTCTCGGAGAGGTTACAATTCATCGATGATGAATACCGACGACTTAGTATGGAATGCCTCACTCTCTCGTGCATTCATCAAGGGCAAGCTTATTGCAAAACTTATGGCTTTCGACATCCTTCACCAACTCTCCTCCACGCAATATAGCGTGAATGCGCAAGGTCGCACGGAAACATGGCACAATTGCATCCCCCGTTACGCCTTGCTCACCCTGAGCTATAAGCTCCAGAAAATGCCGAAAAACAAAAAGAAATAATGTTTTTTTCTTTTAAATCATGCAATAATTAAAAATATTTGTATATTTGCAAAATAAAGTACATTGGTATTATGTTGATATTGCAAGATTGCATCAAAAGACTTTCAGATTTTAAAGTGTCATCAGGTGAGAAGTTTGGCATCTTAAAACTTGGCATTTTTGGTTCGGTGGCTCGAAATGAGAATACCGAAGATAGCGATATTGACATAGTAGTGGAGGTGGAAAAACCTTCATTGACACTAATGTATGAATTAAAGACCGCCTTAAAGCATCTATTTGGTTGTGAAGTGGATGTCGTTCGGTATCGTGATTCACTTCGTCCTTTGTTCAAATCTAATATTTTAAATGATGTCATTTATGTATAGTAACCAGTTTTCATTACATGATAGACTTGAAGAAATATTGGAGTCAATAGAACTTATCCAAGAATGGAGTGGGGGAAGGAAAACTTCTGACGATTTTATGTTGTCTCCAAGTGGAGTTATGGCTTTTAATGCCTGTGTCATGAGAATACAAGTCATTGGAGAACAAGTGGGTAGATTGTTGAAAGACAAAAGTAAACCTTTGGATAACTATAAAGATATCCCTTGGCTTGCCATTTATGACATGCGCAACTTAATATCACACGAATATGCCAACATTGATGAAGAAATTGTAGTATCTATCATCAATGATGACATACCAAAATTAAAGGAAACGATAGAAGATATGCTAAAGGTATATTAGCATTTTTTCTATATATCCGTCTTTAAATCACCACAGCCGTCCCGCTCACGGCTACCATGAGCATGGAGTTAGCTTCACCAATAGTTTCATAATCGATGTCAATGCCTACGATGGCATTGGCTCCTAATTGTTCCGCACGTTCTTGCATTTCCTTCATGGAAGTATCCTTTGCCTCACGAAGAACACGCTCGTAAGCACTACTGCGACCGCCTACTATATCGCGGATTCCTGCCAGAAAGTCCTTAAAGAGGTTTGCACCGATAATGGTTTCGCCAGTCACTACGCCCCTATAATCACGGATGGGCCTTCCTTCAATCGTTGGAGTTGTCGATAAAATCATAATTGTACATTTTAAAGTTCACAATTATTAGACGAATGAAGTGCTGAAAAAGTTGCAAGACTCTTAAAAGCCAAATCAGTCATTCTGTAAAATGAATGAATTTTGCGGATTATCTTAAGACCTCCCGTTTTTTAGGTTAATTTGTTCTTTATCAACGATTTAACATTTTCAAGACCTCACCTAAGACCTCCCGTAAGACCTCCCATAGACCTCACCTAACACCTCCCGTTGGTGCTTGTTATAGTTCGCAAAAAAAATGATCGATGAAAGCAATACTCTGATAGACTTGAAATGAGCGAAAGAAAAGAGAATCAATCAATAATTAGGTCGACAAGACGGGAGGTGTTAGGTGAGGTCTATGGGAGGTCTTACGGGAGGTCTTAGGTGAGGTCTTTCAAGCTTTTCCGTTTTACAATTCATTGATACTTAGGGGTTTATGGAAAACGACGGGAGGTCTTGGCGAAAAAAGCAAAAATTGAAGAAATTACAAAATTACAATTACAAAATTACATTTAGGGGCGCAGATGAAAACTTCCGTGGAAACCTGAGGCATGCCTAACCGAAAAAATGGTGCATATATGATACATGAAGAAAGTATATTCGTACCTTTGCACCATGGAACAGAACACATCAGGCATTGGTAGAGATTTCATCATCAGTTTTTTCCTCCCCGACGGG
>OCTX012237960.1_pt1 | contig 26172 bp, 24 predicted proteins | sample 1539691 | NCBI WGS metagenome assembly OCTX01 (sample SAMN02144231, study PRJEB22623) | gut metagenome | biome: sheep rumen | host: Ovis aries | place: New Zealand
GGTAAGAAATCGCTCACTGAGCTTGATGATTTGCTCGAGAGTCTGAATCTGTCGTTTGGAACCGACATTAGTAAGTATAAACTGGACAAGGAGTGATTGTAATTTACAATTTGATAATTGACAATTTACAATTTGCGAATTGCCCAACAACAAGTAAAAAAGAAAAATGAGACATAACAAGAAATTCAACCATCTCGGTCGTACTGCATCGCATCGCGCTTCCATGCTTGCCAACATGGCCATCTCGCTGATCATGCACAAAAGAATCACTACGACCGTGGCCAAGGCAAAGGCCCTCAAGAAGTATGTTGAGCCCCTGATCACCAAGGCCAAGGAGGACTCGACCAATTCACGCCGCGTCGTGTTCAGTTACCTGCAGAGCAAAGAGGCCATCAAGGAACTCTTCTCTGCCGTTGCTGAGAAGGTGGGCGACCGTCCCGGTGGCTATACCCGCATCATCAAGTTGGGAACCCGTCAGGGTGACGCTGCTCAGATTTGCTTCATCGAACTCGTCGACTTCGATCCCGAGATGGCAAAGACGGAGACCAAGAAGAAGGCTACCCGCCGTTCTCGCAAGTCTGCTCCCAAGGCCGAGGCTGCCGTTGAGGCACCTGCTGCCGAAGAGGCAAAGGCTGAAGAGGCTCCCGCCGAGGCTCCTGCTGCTGAAGAGGCAAAGGCTGAATAATACCATCCCACAACAGGATATCATCAAATTAAAATCCCGAAACGCCAAAGCGTTTCGGGATTTTTTATTTTGATTATTCGAATTCGTTTCTTATCTTAAATGTTTTGGATGCCTTGCAGGATGTCCTGGTGGATGAGGCCGTTGGTGGCCACGATACTGTTGCCCTCGGTGAAGGCAGTGCTGCCAGCGTAGTCGGTACAATGGCCGCCGGCTTCGCTGACGACGAGCGCGCCGGCCATGTAGTCCCACTGTCCGATGTACTTCTCGGCATAGGCATCGAGGCGGCCTGCCGCCACATAGCAGAGGGCGATGGCGGCTGAGCCGAGCATGCGGACGCTGGCCACCCGGCCATAGAAGCGGCGGATGAGACTCTGGGCCACGGGGCTGTAAGCATCGCTGTTGTAAGGCAGTTGGAAGCAGACCAGGGCATCGGCCAGCGGGGCGCTGCTGACCATCAGTGGCTGTCCGTTGCTGTAACTTCCCCCGCCGAGCCAGGCATAGAAGCACTCGTCGGCACAGACTTCGTAGACCACGCCGAGCAGAATCCTGGCACCCTGCTTCAAGGCGATGCTGACGGCATAGGGCGGGAAGTGGTGGATGAAGTTAGTGGTGCCGTCGAGCGGGTCGACCACCCAGCAATACTGCTCGTCGGTATAGGTGGCAGTGCCCTCTTCGGTGATGAAGCCGGCCTCGGGCAGCAGTTGGCGCAGGGCACTGACGATAAGTTGCTCCGACTGTTTGTCGACATACGACACGTAGTCGTGGGCATGTTTCCGTTCGATACGGTCGGCATGGAACTGCAGCCGCTCGCTGCGGATGAATGCTCCGGCCTGCCGGGCCACGTCGCAAACGGCCATTGTCAGCCCCTTCAACTCTCCGCACTTCATAACACCGGCGGCAGCAAATTCTTCACTTTTCACTCTTCACTTTTCACTCTTCACTCCCCATTATAGCGGAAGACGCCGCCCAGGTCGGGGTTTTCGCCGAAGTACTCCTCTTCGCCGGTGTTGCGGATGATAGGCTGGTTGTAGTCTTTGCGCATGGGACCTTCGCGAAGCAGGAAGTCGTTGAAGTTGACTGTCGGGATGACGATGCCGAAGAAGCCAATGCCGCAGCGCTTGCCCTCGATATGGAAACTATTGTAGATATGCATGGTCGAGAACAGGTCGTGGTTGAAGTATTCCAGACGGTTGTGCTTGTCGAACTGCTCCAGCAATTTCTCCTGTTCCGGCGTATTGACAGAGTCGGCGGCGGTGAAGATGAAGCCCGTGTTCAGTACGGCATCGTCAATCCAGTCGTTGTTGAGGCTGTCGTTCTCTTGAATCCACTGGCGGATGTTGTCGTCCATCTCCTGACGCATAGTCTGCTCCGAGGGATTTGTGATCCAGGCAATGAGGGCCAGAATGCCCAATATGCCGCAGGTGATGATAAGTCGGCCCAGACAACTGTGTCTGAACTCTCCGAATAGGGTCTCGTGCTTGCGATAGTCGCCGCGTTGATTCTGTGCCATGGGTAAAAAACTGTTATTAAGAATTTCTGTTGATAAGGTTCATAAACTCCTCGCGGGTCTTGGCTTGGTTGAAGGCACCGCTGAACTCGCTGGTGGTGGTGACGCTGTTCTGTTTCTCCACCCCCCGCATCTGCATACACATATGGCGTGCCTCGACCACGACCATCACGCCCAACGGGTGGAGTGTCTCGTCGATGCACTGGCGTATCTGCATGGTCATGCGTTCCTGTACTTGCAGCCGGTGGCTGAAGATGTCGACCACACGGGCTATCTTCGACAGGCCTGTGATGTAGCCGTTGGGGATGTAGGCCACATGCACCTTGCCGTAGAAAGGCAGCATGTGGTGCTCGCAGAGGGAGAAGAAGTCGATGTCCTTGACGATGACCATGTGGTTGTAGTCTTCTTTGAAGAGGGCATCGGTGAGCACCTTGTGGGCATCCATCCCGTAGCCCCTGGTGAGCACCTGCATGGCTTTGGCCACCCGCATCGGTGTCTTCTGCAGTCCCTCGCGCTGCGGGTCTTCGCCGAGCAGTGTGATGATGTTTTTATAGTGTACGGCCAGTTGTTCGAGGCCTTCTCTGTATTCTGGTTCTTGGGTCATTACTCAGTAGCGATGATTTTTCCTTTGACGATGGTGGCCGACGTGTAGCCCAGTTGTCTGACTTCCGTCAGTTTGGCGCGGGCCTCCTCGATGGTGCGGTAGTTGCCCATGCGGCATATCCATCGTGGTGAGTAGAAGTGCACGTAGACGGCATCGCCGGGGAACAGCAGTTCCAGTGAGCGTCCGGTCTGTTCAGCCTTCTGTCTGTCTTGTCGTGTGTTTCCGCCAGCGAACACCTGCACTCTGTAGCCTGTGGTCTTGAAGGGCCGTCCTTGTGGAACGGCTACCGTCGTAGTGTCGACGGTCTGTACGGGCTTGCCGGTCTCGGTGGTGTCACTCTTGGGGGTATCACTCTTGTGAGTGTTGTTGCCTTTGGGGGCGTCGCCGCTGTTGGGCTTGTCCTCTTTCTTGGGCGTTGCGGGCCGTGGGGTGGTCTGTTGCTGCGACGGTTGCGGTCCGTTGACCAGTTCGTCGATGGCGGGATCCTGGTGGATAGTGACGGTGCCCTCGCCCTGTTTGGTCTGCTGTATGCGCTGTGTAAACGTCTGCGCCGACAGTGGTAAAAGAGTAAGAAGGTAAAGAGGTAAAACCATGCATACCCTTTTTACAAGATGTCGATATTGTCTTGATTCCATACGCTCGTCAGATTTTACTTCTTTACCCTTCTCACCGTTTTTACTTTTTCAACTTTTCAACTTTTCACTTTTTAAAAGCATCAATGATGCCCTTGAAGTCGGCGCACTTCAGCGAGGCACCGCCGATGAGGCCACCGTCGATGTCGGGCTTGGCGAACAGTTCGGGGGCGTTGCTGGCCTTGCACGAACCGCCATAGAGGATGGTGGTGTCGTCGGCCACGGCCTGACCGTACTTCTCGGCGATGATGGAGCGGATGTAGGCGTGTATCTCCTCAGCCTGCTCGGCGGTAGCGGTCTTGCCGGTGCCGATGGCCCAGATGGGCTCGTAGGCGATGACAATCTTACGGAAGTCCTCCTCGCTGAGGTTGAACACCGAGCCCTCGAGTTCGGCCTTCACTACCTCGTTCTGCTTGCCGGCCTCACGCTCTGCCAGGCTCTCGCCGATGCAGAAGATGACCTTCAGGCCCTGCTTCTGTGCGAGCAGCACCTTCTCCTTCAGGATCTCGGGTGTCTCCTTGTAGTATTCGCGACGCTCCGAGTGGCCCAGGATGACATACTGTGCACCGGTAGACTTTACCATCTCGGCACTCACCTCACCGGTGAAAGCGCCCTTCTCCTTGTCGGCGCAGTTTTCTGCTCCCAGACCGATGACCGACTGATCGAGGAACTGGGCGATGCTGGCCAGATGGATAAACGGTGTGCAGATGACCACACCGCAGTTGGGCTTCTCGGCCTTCAGTGTCTCGTTCAACTCCTTAGCGAGGGCGATACCATCCTGGAGATTCATGTTCATCTTCCAGTTTCCTGCAACAATTTTCTTTCTCATTTCTTTCTTTATGTTTAAATTAGGGTTGTTATTTTGTTCTTTCTGAGTATTCTCTTTCGACCGCAGCCACCGGGTCCAGGCCCACAGGCGGTCGGCGATGGTGAGCAGCGTCAGCGGCAGCACGAACCAGAGCAGCAGCATCACGATGCGGCGCATCACCGAGTCGTCGGGCAGTCGGCCCAGTTCTGTTTGCTCCAGCGGTGCCTTCAGGTCTTGTTCGTCGGGCAGCAGGTTGTGGCTCCACTTCCGCACGATGACGCCATCGTTCAGCAGCAGCACGCCCGGATTGCTGCGGATGATGGTCTTCAGCGTGATGTCGTCGGTCTGGCAGAACGGGTATTCGGCGCCCGTCATGTCGCGCCAGTGGCTGATGGCCTGTTGGCCGCTGGCCGTCATGCCATAGAAGGGATAGCCGTTGTCCTGGGCATACTCGTACAACTGGTTGATGCGGTCCAGTTGCGAGTCGTCGGCCTGTTCGAGATGTGGCGACACGAGCAGGAAGGTGTAGCCCCGGTCGTTGAGCACCTGTTCGGTGATGTCGTCGCCGTTGTCGGCCCTGCTGAGGAAGAACTCGGCATAGGGCAGGTCTTCACCCTCCATGGTGCGCTGCCAGGCATCGCGCAGATTCGTCCCGATGTGGTAGGGACGGAAGTCGAACTGCGGCCGGTCGTAGAGGCTCCATCCGGCGATGGCCAGGATGAACAGTACGGTGTAGTTTACCACGATCCACTGGTTGGATCTGCTGATGAAACGCACCATCAGCAGTGGTCGCCAGACAATGATGAGGGCTGCCGAGAGGAGCACCACATTCTTCCAGAATGTCTGCCAGTTGGTGAGCACCAGTGCGTCGCCGAAGCAGCCGCAGTCGCTGATGGGGTTGGCCAGGGCCAGCCAGAGCGTGAGCGGTGTCATCACGGTGAGCAGGATGAGGGCCAGTCGCGACGACAGCCGGCGGCGGATGGCGAACAGCAGGAAGATGCCGATGCTGAACTCTGCCGCCGACAGGGCTACCGACAGTGCCAATGCCACCACGTCGGGTATGGCATCGAGGTGCCACGCCTGCAGATAGTCCTCTATCTTATACAGCGTGCCTTTAGGGTCGACGGCCTTGACGAATCCGGAGAGGATGAAGACCACGGCCAGCAACAGGCGGCAGATGTTGACGATGACTTTCAACACTTTACTCTTTCAACTTTTCAATCTTTCAACTTTATCAGTCCGAAGACCGCATAGTTGATGATGTCCATATAGTTGGCATCTATGCCCTCGCTGACGAGGGTCTCTCCGCTGAGATTTTCTATTTCCTTGATACGCTCAATCTTGGTGAGGACCAAGTCGGTGTAACTGCTGACGCGCATCCCCCGCCACGCTTCGTCGTAGTCGTGGTTTTTGCGCTTCATCAGTGCCAGGGCCTCGTTGGCATAGTGGTCGTAGAGAGCCATGGCCTCGTCGTTGCTGATGTCGACAGTGTCGGCAAATCCTTTCTCCAGTTGTATCAGCCCCACGATGCCGTAGTTGATGAGGGCTATAAACTCGGGCCTGATACCTTCGCCCACCAGCGACTGCTTCTTGATTTCAAGTGAGCGTATACGCTTGGCCTTGATAAAGAGTTGGTCGGTGAGCGATGACGGACGCAGGATGCGCCACGATGCCCTATAGTCGTGCAGTTTCTTGCTGAAGATGTCGCGACATTCGGCTATGGCAGCCTCAAACTGAGCGTTGGTTATTTCGAATCTGTCCATAATCGGCTGCAAAGTTACGACTTTTTGAGCAGAGAAAGGGAGCAACGGGGGTTAAAGGGAGTTAAAGGGGGTTAAATGTGCTAAACGCCCGCTTCGTTCTCACTTTGTTTCTGACGGATATACCTGATTTTGGCTCCCAGCAACTGCCACTGTGCCTGCAGCGAGTCACGGCGCAGACCGAGCATGGTCAGTGTCGTCAGTTCTTCGGCCGTAGCGGTCAGTGCGGCCCTGTGGCGTTCGACCTCGGCTTTCTTTTGCTCGTATTCGGCCTTGACGGCCTCGAGTGCCGAGTCGACACGGGCCAGTTCCTGCTGGGCTGCGAGCAGCGACGAGTCCTGATGGTGCCTGAGGGCGGCCTTGCGCTGTTCAATCTCGGCTCTACGCGAATTGTTGCCACAGCCTGCCGTGAGCAGGGTGGCAACAATTGTCCCTATATATATAATAAGGTGTAGTCTGTTCATCGCTTAGAAATTGATGGCGAACGATGCTCCCAAGGTGAAGTAGTTCATGCGCTTGGTCTTCTCGAACACCACGGAGTCGAGCAGCGGAGCATAACTCTGGTTTCCATCGTAGTAGATGAGTGGCATCACCTCGTAGGCTGTCGGTGTGAGTCCGGCTCTCATATAGGCCAGCGGATTGTAGGTCATCGTGTATTTCTTCTTGCTCATATCGTAGTCGAGGAAGACCTTCCACGAGAAGTTCGACTTGTAGCGATAGGTCAGTGAGATGCCCGTACCGAGTGAGGTGGCATTCTTGGCACCCAGCGTCAGATAGTCCCAGTCGGTGGAATACTTTTCGCCTGTGCTGAAAGGATAGGATGCGGTGCCTTCGGTGATTTCTCCGTTCTCGATGGTCATTCGGTAGTTGATGTTCTTCACGTTACCTTCGGCATGGCCGTCGATTTCCAGTTCCTGCATGATGGAACGGCCTACGAGAAACTTGGTGCCGATGGCGAAACGGCTGCTCAGCGGGATGTTGAAGTAGAGGCCGGCACTGGGTGTAAACTCGGTCAGGTGGTCGCTGACAACGAGGCCGTACATGTCGGTAACGAAATCGCCACCGGCCTTCGACTGATTCATAAAGTCGGGCATGCCCATGTCTTGATAGAAGCCGTTGAGCAGTTCGAAATCGGCGTTCTTGTTTTCGTCGGCGATGTCGGCGAACTGGCCGAAGGTCTTGGCCGACATAGCCCTGACACGCAGACGGCCACCGACACCAACATATTTATTAAAGAAGTAAGCACCCTCGGCATCCACCACCGTGGCAGCACGGAACTTGATGTCGACACCATTTTCGTCGTCGCCATCGAACTGTTGGGTGATGCCTGCCATATCAAACAACTCCTTGTCCCTGAGGTCGTCGACCGTGAAGTCGATATCCTTGCCGCCCAGGCCCAAGCCCATCGAGATAGCAAAGAACGAGGGGTTGTCGGGATTGCCTTCCAGGTCGTTGCGCAGCAAGCCCTTCTCCTTGAAGATGACGTCGCTCAGGGCGTAGGCCAACTCTGTCGACATGATACCGATACCGGCACCCGACAGCACGTCGCTCACCCAGTGGCGGTTGTTCAGCACACGCATCACACCGGTGGCCGTTGCCACGCCATAGCCGGCAACAGAGAACCAGGGCGAGCGGGTCAGACCATACTCCTTGTGCAGGATGGTGGCACCCACGAACGAGGTGGCCGTATGGCCGGAGGGCCAGGAGTTGGCCGTCGAACCGTCGGGGCGCATCTCCTTGGCTGTGTATTTGATGCCATTGACCAGACCGGCCATGATGCCATACGACATGGCTGCACTGGCCAGGAAACGGGGCCAGTCGCTGCGGCCTTCATAGCCGCCTAACTTCAGACCGAGGGTCAGGGCCGGACCGAAATACTGGGTGTAGTCGTCGATACCGGTCTTGAAGTCGGTCAGCAACTGGGTGTTCTTATGCCTGTTGTTCTCGTCGTTCACACGGAACATCGCCTTGTCGCCCTTGATAGCCCAACCGGCAGCAAAGACGGGGATGCCCACAAAGGTCAGGTCGTCCATCACCTTATACGGTTTCACGTCGGGGTTGGTTTTCTGCTTGAAGAAGTCGAAGTCCATCTTGGGCTCGGGTTCCGGCGCGTCCTTCATCAGGTCGTAGTCGAGGGGTTGATGGATGACTTGCACCAACTCCGGTTTCATCTCGGGAACCTCCAGTTTCATGGGCTCCATGTTGTCCCATACATGACTTGCGCTGGCAGCCATACAGGCTAGGGCCATCATGGTGACTAGGTAAAATCTTTTCATAATTTTGCTTTAATAAGTTATTATTTGGTTGCAAAGTTACTAAAAAATTTAAATTCAAGCAAAGAAATCTTATTTTATTTTGTACCTTTGCAAGCCAAACAGTAAAAAAGCAAGGTATCAGATGAAGTTATATTCCGACGAAGCATTGGCAGAGATTCTCGACCAAGACATCTTTCACCAGATTAGCGAAGCCGCCGACCGACTGGGCGTGGAATGCTATGTGGTGGGGGGATATGTGCGTGACATCTTCCTCGAACGCCCCAGCAACGACATCGACGTGGTGGTCGTAGGTAGCGGCATTGCCGTCGCCAAGGAACTGAAACGGATGCTGGGCAAGCGGGCTCACCTGTCTGTGTTCAAGAATTTCGGAACGGCCCAGGTGAAGGTGGTGGCCCCCTCGGGGGAAGGAAAAGAGGCCACACTCGAAGTGGAGTTCGTAGGTGCCCGCCGTGAGAGTTATAGCCACGACTCGCGAAAGCCGGTGGTGGAAGACGGCACCCTGGAGGACGACCAGAACCGTCGCGACTTCACCATCAATGCGATGGCCATCTGCCTGAACCACGACCGCTTCGGCGAACTGGTTGACCCCTTCAACGGCTTGGCCGACCTGGAGGACGGCATCATTGCCACCCCGCTCGAACCGGGCGTCACCTTCAGCGACGACCCGCTGCGGATGATGCGCTGCATCCGTTTTGCCACCCAACTGAACTTCACCATCGAGGACGAGACCTTCGTCGCCTTGGAACGCATGGCCGACCGCATTAAGATTGTCAGCGGTGAGCGCATTGAGGTGGAACTCAACAAGATCATCATGTCTGATCATCCCAGCAAGGGCTTTGTCGACCTGCAGCGCTGCGGCCTGCTCAACATCATACTGCCCGAACTGGCCGCCCTCGACATTGTGGAACAGCGCAACGGCAGGGCCCATAAGAACAACTTCTACCATACGCTCGAAGTGTTGGAGAATGTTGGAAACAGAATGGGTCCCGATTCTCAATTGTGGCTCCGCTGGGCTGCCCTGCTCCATGACATCGGCAAGACGAAGACCAAGCGATGGGATCCGGCCGTGGGCTGGACTTTCCATAACCACAACTATGTGGGGGCGAAGATGGTGCCCGAGATCTTCCGTCGCCTCAAACTGCCCATGGGTGCTGAGATGAAATATGTGCAGAAACTCGTCGACCTGCACATGCGGCCACAGGTCATCGCCGACAGCGAGGTCACCGACAGTGCCGTGCGACGACTGCTCAACGATGCCGGCGACGACATCGACGACCTGATGACACTCTGCGAGGCCGACATCACTTCGAAGAATGAGGTACGCAAGAAGATTTTTCTCGAGAACTTCCGGATGGTGCGCGAGAAACTGGCCGACCTGAAGGAGAAGGACTACAAACGGCTGTTGCAGCCCGTCATCGACGGCAACGAGATCATGACACTCTTCCATCTGAAGCCTTCTCGCGAGGTGGGCCTGCTGAAGCAGTACCTCAAGGATGCCGTGCTGGACAACCGTGTGGAGAACGAGCGGGAGGCGCTCATGCAGTTGCTTATGGAGAAAGCACGTGCCATGGGGCTCTGCAATTTTGCTAATTAAGTATAAAAAAGAAGCGTAAGTGGTGATTGTTACGCTTCTTTTTTGTAACTTTGCACCTCGAAAACCGAAGTCGAATGACAGAGTTTTCAAAACAAGGATAATTATATACAATAAATAGGTAACAATAAATAAATAGGTATGAAAATGAGAAGAGTGTTATTGGTTGCAGGTGCTGCTGCCATGCTGATGGCTTGTGGCGGCGGTGGTGGCGGTCGTCCCAACTTTGGCGACAACGAATATCCCGTAGAGACGGTGACCGCACAGAGTGCTGACCTGCAGTCTTCGTATCCTGCTACCATCAACGGTATTCAGGATGTGGAGATCCGTCCGAAGACTTCCGGTTTCCTGACACAGATCTGTGTGACAGAAGGACAGGCCGTGAGTGCCGGACAGTTGCTGTTTGTGATTGACAACGAGACGTATCAGGCTCAAGTGCGCCAGGCCCAGGCTGCCGTGAATACGGCACAGAGCCAGGTGAACACGGCCAAACTGACTTTCGAGAACTCGAAGCAGTTGCACGAGAACAAGGTTGTAGGCGACTATGAGTTGCAAACCGCAGAAAACACATACCTGAGTGCGCAAGCCCAGTTGGCACAGGCCCAGGCTGCTTTGGCATCGGCTAAGGAATCCCTGAGTTTCTGTTATGTGAAGAGCCCGGCCAAAGGCGTCGTGGGCACACTGCCTTTCAAGAAGGGTGCTCTGGTGAGCGCCTCGAACGTGCTGACCCACGTGGCCGACATCAGCCAGATGGAAATCTACTTCTCGCTGACAGAGAAAGACATGCTGACACTCGCCAAGGGTGAGAATGGCCTGCGTGGTGCCATCGATGCCTTCCCGCCGGTGAAACTCCAGTTGGCCGACGGCACCATCTATGGGCACGACGGTAAGGTGGTGGCCATCAGCGGTGTCATCGACCAGGCTACCGGTTCCGTTCAACTGAAGGCTCACTTCCCCAATCCTGAGCATCTGCTGAAGAGTGGCGGCTCGGGTGCCATCATCATTCCGCGTTCGGCCAGCGAGGCCATCGTCATCCCGCAGTCGGTGGTGATGGAGGTGCAGAACAAGAAGTTCGTCTATCTGCTGACCGACAGCAACCGTGTGGCCTACACCGAGATTACTGTCGACCCGCAACATGACGGCAACAACTATATCGTGACCAGTGGTCTGAAGGTGGGCGACAAATATGTAACCAACGGCATCACCAAGTTGAGCGACCAGATGGAGATTGTGCCCATCACGCCTCAGCGTTATCAAGAGAAAATCGACGAGCAGGCTCGTTCGATGACCGCCGGCGACATCGTGAATGCGATGAAAAAGTAAATCGCCAATTGTACGAATCGTATAGTAAATCGTAAATTGTTAAATCGTAAATTAACATGACATTTACAACCTTTATCAAACGCCCGGTGCTGTCGACGGTAATCTCCATCGTCCTCGTGCTGCTGGGTATCATTGGACTGGCCACACTGCCTATTGAGCAGTATCCGGATATTGCACCGCCTACGGTGGTGGTGTACACCAGTTACCCCGGTGCTGATGCCGAGACGGTGAAGAACTCCGTCATCACGCCGCTTGAGGAAAGTATCAACGGTGTGGAGGGTATGGACTATATCACCTCTACGGCTTCTACCGGCTCGGCACAGTTGAGCATCCTGTTCCGCCAGGGCATGAATGCCGATATGTGTGCCGTCAACGTGCAGAACCGTGTGTCGCAGGCTCAGGCTTTGCTGCCGGCCGAGGTGACCCGCATCGGCGTGACGGTGATGAAGCGTCAGACCTCGCAGGTGCTGATGTTCTCGCTGACCTCCGACGGTCGCTACGACGACGAGTTCCTGACCAACTACAGCAATATCAACATCATCCCTGCCATCAAGCGTATCGAGGGTGTGGGCGACGTGCAGAGCCCCGGTCTGAAGACCTACTCTATGCGTATCTGGCTGAAGCCCGACGTGATGAAACAGTATGGTCTGATGCCTTCAGACATCAGCGGTCTGCTGGCCGAGCAGAACATCGAGGCAGCACCGGGTACCTTTGGCGAACAGGCTGATGTGGCCTACGAATATGCCATGCGCTACACCGGCCGTCTGAAGACAGCCGAAGAGTTTGGCAACATCATCGTGCAGAGCAATGCCGACGGCTCGACCCTGAAACTGAAGGACGTGGCCCGCATCGAACTGGGCGGTCAGCAATACACCGTGTCGATGAAAAACAACAACATCCCCTCGGTGATGGGTATGGTGCAGCAGATTGCCGGTTCTAACGCCAACGAAATAGCCAAGCAGGTGAAGGCCGAACTGGAGTCGCAGGCCAAACTGTTCCCGCCGGGCATGTTCTATAAGATCAACTACGACGTCACGGAGTTCCTCTATGCTTCTATCGAAGAGGTGATCTTCACCCTGATCTTCACCCTCATCCTGGTGTTCATCGTCATCTACTTGTTCCTGCAGGACTGGCGCTCGACGCTCATCCCGCTGATTGCTGTGCCGGTGTCACTGATCGGTACGTTCTTCTTCCTCGAACTCTTCGGCTTCTCCATCAACCTGCTGGTGCTGTCGGCCCTGCTGCTGGCCATCGCCATCGTGGTCGATGATGCCATCGTGGTGGTCGAAGCCGTTCACGCCAAGTTGGACCAGGGCTATAAGTCGACGCTGACGGCATCTATCGATGCCATGAACGAGATCTCGGGTGCTATCATCTCTATCACGCTGGTGATGGCTTCGGTGTTCATCCCCGTGTCGTTCATGGGTGGCACATCAGGTACGTTCTATCGTGAGTTCGGTGTGACCATGGCCACGGCTATCTTCATCTCGGCCCTGAATGCCTTGACGCTGTCGCCGGCCCTCTGTGCCATCTTCCTGAAACCGCACGACAAGAACGGCCACGCCGTGAAGATGTCGCGCATCGACCGCTTCCATACGGCCTTCAATACGGCCTACGACAAGATTCTCGGTAAATATAAGAAAGGTATTGAGTGGACGGTGCGCAAGCCAATCGTCATCATGCTGGCCGTGCTGGTCGGTATCGGAGGTCTGGTGGTCACGATGAACACCACGAAGACCGGTCTGGTGCCTGACGAGGATACCGGCACCATCTTCTGTACCATCTCTATGCCGCCAGCCACCTCTGTGGCCCGTACCAAACAGGTCATCAGCCAGGTGGACTCCATTCTGGGTGCCGACCCTGCCATCATGAGCCGTGAGCAGATTCAGGGTTACAACTTCATTGCCGGTGCCGGTTCCGACCAGGCCACCTTCATCATCAAGTTGAAGCCCTTCTCCGAACGTCAGAAAGGCCTGTGGTGGAAAATCAGCGGCCTGTGGGAGGGCGACGGTATCTACCGCTTCTTCCTCAACCCCTATGAGTCGACGGGCGTGCTGGCCCAGATCTATCTGAAGACGGCCCACATCAAGGATGCCCAGATACTGGCTTTTGCACCGCCAATGATTCCCGGCTTCTCGGCCAATAGTGGTATCTCGCTGGTGATGCAGGACCGTACCGGTGGTTCGCTCGACCGCTTCTTCCAGGTGACCAAGGACTATCTGGCAGAACTGAACAAGCGTCCTGAAATCCAGATGGCTATGACCTCGTACAACCCTGCCTATCCGCAGTACATGATTCATGTCGACGTGGCCAAGTGTAAGCAAGCCGGCATTTCGCCCAACACCGTGCTGACCACGCTGCAAGGTTACTATGGCGGTATGTATGCTTCGAACTTCAACGCCTATGGCAAACTCTACCGTGTGATGATTCAGGGTTCGCCGGAGACACGTATGACGCCGGAGTCGCTCAATAGTGTCTATGTCCGCACTCCCAATGGCATGTCGCCGGTGAAGGAGTTCTGCCAGATGGAGCGTGTCTATGGTCCGTCGAACATCAACCGCTTCAACCTCTTTACATCGATTAACGTCACGGCAACAGTGGCCGACGGCTATTCGTCGGGTGAGGCTATCAAGGCCGTGCAGGAAGTGGCCGATGCCATGCTGCCTACCGGCTACACCTATGACTATAGCGGTCTGACCCGTTCTGAGGCTGCCTCGAGCAACTCTACCGCCCTCATCTTCCTGCTGTGCTTCATCTTTATCTATCTGATTCTGTCGGCACAGTACGAGTCGTACATCCTGCCGCTGTCCGTGGTGCTCTCCGTTCCGTTCGGCTTGGCCGGTGCCTTTCTCTTCACCCAGTTGTTCGGACACTCGAACGATATCTATATGCAGATTTCGCTCATCATGCTGATCGGTCTGCTGGCTAAGAATGCCATTCTGATTGTGCAGTTCGCTCTGGAACGCCGTCAGACGGGTATGGCCATCTCATGGGCTGCCGTGCTGGGTGCTGCTGCGCGTCTACGTCCTATCCTGATGACTTCACTGGCTATGATCATCGGTCTGCTGCCTATGATGTTTGCCTCGGGTGTAGGCAAGAACGGTAACCAGACGCTGGGTGCCGCTGCCGTGGGCGGTATGCTCATTGGTACGGTCTGCCAACTCTTTGTAGTGCCGGCCCTGTTTGTGCTGTTCCAGAGTCTGCAGGAGAGAATGCGCCCGATGAAGTTCGAAGGCGATGACGAGAATCCTGATGTGACCACCGAGTTGCAGCAGTATGCCAACCGGCCGGTAGAGTATGAGATGCAGAAATAGAGAACTTTAAAAGTTTAAAAATGTTAAGGTGTAAAAATTATGAAGCAAAGCAATTTTTTGATTTTTAAATATTTTAATTTTCTCATTGCAGTTATGCTGCTGACCGGCTGCGGTGTCTATAATAAATATGAACAGCCTGAGGTAGACGCCGAAGGCTTGGTGCGCGACGTGTGGTCCAACCGCGACACACTGGCCGTGCAGGACACCGCATCGTTCGGCAACCTGCCCTGGCGCCAGGTATTCACCGACCCGCAGTTGCAGACCCTCATTGAACAGGGACTGGCCCAGAACGCCAACCTGCAGAATGCCGCCCTCACGGTACAGATGTACGAGGCCATGCTCAAAGCATCGAAACTCGCCTTCCTGCCGGCTATCACGCTGGGCACCAACCAGTCGATGGGCAGCATCACGACAGTGCACACAGACCCCTCGCAGACCACCAAGGCCTATTCTATTCCCGTGTCGGCAACATGGACGCTCGACCTCTTCGGCAATATCCTGTCGCAGAAACGCAGCACGCAGATGAAACTGCTGGGCTATAAGGACTATCAGATGGCTGTCAGGGCACAGGTCATCAGCGGCATCGCCAACAGTTACTACACACTGCTCATGCTCGATCGCCAACTGACCATTGTAGAAGAGATGGCCCAGATGTCGAAGGAGACTTGGGAGATGATGAAACTGCAGCATCAGTTGGGACGTGTCCGTTCCACTGGTGTACAGAGTGCCGAGGCCGGCTATCTGAGCATCCAGACACAAGCCAACGACATGCGCCGCCAGATACGTGCCACCGAGAATGCCTTGTCACTGCTCATCGGACAGCCCGGCCAAGAGATTCCCCGCTCTACGCTTGAGGCACAGGCACTGCCTACCGAGTTCTCTACCGGCGTAGCCATGGCACTGCTGAAGAACCGTCCCGACGTGCATAATGCCGAGATGAACCTCGCTGCCTGTTTCCACGACGTGCAGACAGCCCGTTCGCAGTTCTACCCCAACATCACCATCGGGGCTTCGGCAGCCTTCGGTAACCTGTCTGGCTCCATGAATCCCGGCAAGTGGGTCACTACGCTCTTTGGCAGTCTTCTGCAACCCATCTTCCAGCGCGGTGCACTCACAGCCAACCTCAAGGTCAGCAAGTTGAAATACGAGCAGGCCTTCAACACTTGGCAGAACGCTATCTACTCCGCCGGCAACGAGGTGTCGAACGCACTGGTCAACTACAACCAGTATGACGCCAACTCGAAACTGGAGGAGCAGCGCGTGGCCATCCTGACCAAGAATGTGGAGGATACCAAGGCCCTCTATCGTTCCTCTGGCTCCACCTACCTGGAGGTGCTCACTGCCCAGACGCAGTTGCTTAATGCACAGATCAACAAGACCACCGACGACTTCTACAAGATGCAGGCCGTGGTCAGCCTCTACACAGCACTGGGCGGCGGAGGAAAATAAGCACCTCCCCCCTCCGAGTGAGGGGGAATTGATTGATTCTATAGAATCAAGAAACATAGGAGCAGGCTCATGGAGTTACACATCCATATAGTAATATATAGTATTAGAGTTTAAGAGTATAATTATGGAATTTAACAATAGTACGAGTAATCAGACTCCCTTCCCCTCGGGAGGGGCAGGGGGAGGGTTAGCCTATATCTCGCCTAAAGCCCGTATTGGCGACAACTGCAAGATATTCCCCTTCGTCTATATTGAGGACGACGTGGTGATTGGCGACAACTGTATCATCTTCCCCTTCGTCAGCATTCTTGACGGTACGAGGATGGGCAGTCACAACAAGGTGCACCAGGGAAGCGTCATTGGGGCTCTGCCGCAGGATTTCGACTTCCGTGGCGAGAAGTCGGAGTGTGTCATCGGCAATAACAATATCATCCGTGAGAATGTGGTCATCAACCGTGCCACCCATACCGGCGGACAGACGGTCATCGGCAACGACAATGTGCTGATGGAGGGTGCCCATATCAGTCACGACACCAAAGTGGCCAACCGCTGTGTGTTCGGCTACGGTACAAAGATTGCCGGCGACTGCGACATCCAGGATGGTGTCATCTTCTCTTCATCGGTTATTGCCAATGCCAAGACCCGCGTTGGTAGCGGTGCTATGATTCAGGCCGGCACCACCTTCTCGAAAGATGTGCCTCCTTACATCGTCTGCACCAAACGGTCGGAATATGGTGGTGTGAACTTCACGATGGGCCGTGCCTATGGTGTCGACGAGAAGACATTGAAGCATATCGCCAATGCCTATCGCCTGCTCTTCCTGAGCAACACCTCGCTCTTCGATGCGACCAACCAGATAGAGCAGCAGGTGCCCGACAGTCCTGAGGTGCGCAACATCATTGCTTTTCTCCGCAGCACCCAGTTGGGCATCGTCGGCAAGAAATAGGCAGTGCTTAGTAACTGGCCGTACAGGGAATACCGGCGGCTATGACACGGTCGCGAATGGCATCCAGCCGTTCGCGACTTGCTTTTTGAAGACCTCTGGTGGGGGTCTCGCGGTCGATGGTGTAGACCATCACCTGTTGGGGCCGTATGGCTTTTACCACTTCGACCCACGGCGTCACGTATTCGTCGCCGGTATTGTCTACGCTTTCACCATTGCACTCGCCACACATAAAAATGGTCTGGATGATGATGTGGCCGTTGAAGGTCTTCATCCGTTCTATGATGCTGCCCACGTCGTAAGTACCGGCAGGGTGGTCCACCTTATTTATATATATAGGGTCGACGGTGTCAAGTTTCAGGATGTTGTTGTCCACCCGCATCAATGCCTCATGAACCTCAGGACGGTGAATCATCGTCGAGTTGCTCAGCACCGACACCTTGGCATCGGGACAATACTGATTGCGCAAACGGATCGTGTCGTCGATGATTTCTGCAAAATGGGGGTGACAGGTGGGCTCGCCGTTACCGGCGAAGGTGAGCACGTCGGGGTGCTGACCGTCACTTGCCATCTGCCGGAGTTTTTCCTCTAATCGCCGTGCCACCTGCTCACGGGTTGGCAAAGGCATCGAGGGGCGATGGTCTTCGTTGAAGCCACACTCACAATAGATGCAGTCGAACGAGCACACCTTACCGTCGGCAGGCAGCAGATTGATACCTAACGAGATGCCAAGGCGACGGCTATGAACAGGCCCGAAGATGGGCGAAGGGTAGATGATAGTTGCCATAGGGTTGCAAAAGTACACAAAAAATTTGTAAGTTCCAAATATTTTCCGTACCTTTGCACCCGCTTTTCGGAAAATCCGGAGCATCCGATGACGTGAAGACGTTGTGATTAAGGCGATGAGCGTCGGAAGGATGTATAGGCAACAACTAAATTAATCATCTATTATGTATCTCGATCAAGCAAAGAAGCAAGAGATTTTCAGCCAGTATGGCAAGTCGGCTACCGACACGGGTAGTGCCGAGAGCCAGATTGCACTGTTCACCTATCGTATTAAGCACCTGACGGAGCACCTGAAGAATAATCACAAGGACTTCAGTACAGCCCGTTCGCTGACCATGATGGTAGGCCGTCGTCGTAAGTTGCTGAAATATCTCTATGTGAACGATATCAATCGTTATCGTGCTATCGTGAAGGCTCTGGGTCTGCGTAAGTAAACAGGATTTCACGAAGCGGAACCATCACAAAGTCCCTCTCCTGCATCAGCGGGTGAGGGATTTTCAGTTCTGGCAGGTCTATCTTGCGGTCGTCGTAGAGCAGGATATCGATATCGATGGGACGGTCGTGGTAGATTGGGGATTGAGGATTGGGGATTGGGGATTGAGGATTGGGGATTGAGGATTGAGGATTGGGGATTGAGGATTGAGAATTGAGAATTGAAAGCGGCGTATTCCGCTCTGTGGCATGTTCGTGGGTCTTGCCCAGTTGTCGTTCAATGCGCTGAGTGGCACGCAGGAGCCGCATAGGCGACAGCCGTGTGCTGACACAGATGACGGCATTGACAAACGGGCTGTCGGATTCGAACCCCCACGGTTCTGAATAATAGAGAGCAGACTGGCGCACCACAGCACCGATCTGCTCACCAATCAAGGCGATGGCCTTGTGGATATTCTCTTCTTTTTGGCCTAAATTAGAACCGAGTCCGAGATATACGGTATGTTGAACATTTAACATCGTCCTTCAACCTTCAACCTTCGACCTTCGTCCTTAGACCTTAGTCGTTCAGTATAAGCATAGCGTCACCATAGCAGCCGAACTTGAATTCGTGCTGTAAGGCCAGACTGTAGGCTTCGGTGATCAGGTCATAACCGCCAAAGGCCGCTGTAGCCATCATCATGGTCGATTCAGGATGATAGAAATTGGTGACAAGGGTGTCGGCCAGACCGAAGTCGTATGGCGGGAAGATGAACTTATTGGTCCAGCCTTGGTATTCCTTCAGCATGCCGTCAGTACCGACGGCCGTTTCTGTGGCACGCATCGTACTGATGCCGATGGCACAGATGTGATGCCCTTCTGCCTTGGCACTGTTGACCGTCCGGCACGCCTCTGCCCTGACAATCATCTGCTCCGAGTTCATCTTGTGCTTTGTAAGGTCTTCCACCTCGATGGGGTCGAACGAACCTAGGCTACAATGCACGGTGATGTAAGCGAAGTTTATGCCGCGTATCTCCATAATCTTCATCAGTTCGCGACTGAAGTGCAGACCCGTGGCCGGCGCAGTGACGGCACCCTCGTTCTTGGCGTAGATAGTCTGAAACTGCTCGGTATCGTCAGGTTCCACCGGTCGGCGGTCAACAATATAGTGGGGCAATGGTGCTGAACCGAGGGAGAACAGTTCCCTCTTAAACTCGTCGTGCGGACAGTCGTAGAGGAAGCGCAGCGTACGGCCACGAGATGTCGTGTTGTCGATGACTTCGGCCACCATCGGGCCATCACCATCGAAGAACAGTTTGTTGCCGATGCGTATCTTGCGTGCCGGTTCCACCAGCACGTCCCACAGACGCAGTTCTTCGTTCAATTCGCGCAGCAGAAACACCTCAATCTTGGCATCGGTCTTCTCCTTGGTACCGTAGAGACGGGCGGGGAACACCTTTGTGTCGTTGAAGATGAACGTGTCGCCCTCGTCGAAGTAGTCTACTATATTGCGGAATACGATGGGCTCTTCGGTATCGTTGCCGTTTTCATCTTTCTTGAAGATGTCTATTTTCCCGCTTTTGCGGTGTACGACCATCATCCGACACTGATCACGGTTATAGACACGCTCCACAGTACCGTCTTCATTCTTGAAGGCGCGGTGGGCAGGATAGAGTGCCACCAATTCTTCTGGCAGTTTGAATTTGAATTGTGATAGTTTCATCTATTATTACTTTTCTGTTTTCTTTTCTGTTTCTTGTCTCTCCAGCCATGCGGGAAAGGCATCGAGCGTCAGACAGTCTTCGATGCGTACATCACCGAGGCGAGTACGGCAGAGGGCGGTGAGAAAGGCACCGCTACCCAGGGCTTCACCGATGTCACGGGCCAGAGCACGGATATAAGTTCCCTTGCCGCAAACCACACGGATGCTCATCTGCATCGTTGCGGGGTCGAAAGCGGTCAGTTCCATCTCGTCGATACGCAGGGTCTTGGGCTTCAACTCCACTTTCTCACCACGGCGGGCTAGTTTATAGGCACGGTCCCCCCCGATGCTGCATGCAGAGTATTCCGGAGGCGTCTGCTGAATCTCACCCACAAACCGGGTGAGTACCTGGCAGATTTTCTCCCGGGTGATGTGGCGGGTAGGGTATGTCATATTGACCGTATGCTCACGGTCGTAACTGGGCGTGGTGGCGCCCAGTTGTAGTGTGGCGGTATATTCCTTCGAGGCGTATTGCAGCGACTCGATACGTTTGGTTGCCTTGCCGGTGCAGAGTATCAGCACACCGGTAGCCAGCGGGTCGAGTGTGCCGGCATGACCCGTCTTCAGTCGTTTTACATGCAGTGCCTTCGACAGTCTGGTGCGGACAAAGGCCAACGCACCGAACGACGACATCCGATAGGGCTTGTTGATATAGATAAATTCTCCTTCTTGGAAGTTCATTGTTCTTGACTGGTGGACGAGGGTTTATGACGAATGTACGCTTAGTCGACCATGGCCAGCGAATGGCCGGTCAGCAATAGGAGGATGATGATACCGCCAACGATGATGCGATAGATGCCGAAAGCCTTGAAACCATATTTGGTCAGGAAGGCCACAAACCATTTCATGGCCAGCAGCGCTACGACAAAAGCCACCACACAGCCAAGGATGAGCATGGCGATGTTGTGGGGGGTGGCCCATGCAGCATCTTCCTTCAACAGGTCGAGCAAGTCGAGCAACGTGGCTCCAGCCATGGTCGGCACGGCCAGGAAGAACGAGAATTCGGCAGCACGCTGGCGGGTCAGTCCTTGTGCCATGCCGCCCACAATCGTTGCCATAGAGCGGGAGACGCCGGGTATGACCGAGATACACTGATACAGACCGATGTTGAAAGCCCGCTTCTCGTTCAGTTGGCTGTCGTCGGTGCCCTTGTTGAACAGTTTATCGCAGAACAGCATAAAGACACCGCCCACCACCAGCATGATGGCCACCACCGCTACACTGTCGAGCAGCCAGTCGAGCAGTCCCGACTTCTTGGCGGCCAGCCCGATGACGACGGCCGGCAACACACCGACGATGAGCAACCAGTAGAAGTAGTACTTGTGCTTCAGTTGCTGCAGAGTCGAACTGCCCTCCGGTGCCGGCGTATGGTCAAAGCAGAAGAAGCGTTTCCAATACAGGCATACCACCGAAAGGATGGCACCAAACTGGATGATAAACGTAAAGGCATGAACAAACGCCTTGTCGCTTTCATTCAGCGATGCAGGGTCCAGTCCCAACAAGTGCTGCGTGATGATCATGTGTCCTGTCGACGACACCGGCAGAAACTCAGTGAGTCCCTCAACGACGGCAATGATAATGGTCTCTATCCAATCCATCGCTTACTTGCTTTTGTACACGATAGCATAGATGATGGATACAAAACCGAAGAGACACACCAAGGGAGCCACCTTGATGCGGCGTGCGCTGAAAATCTCAGGGTCGTAGGCCTGTTCAGTCGAGCCGCCGCCGCTCATGAGTATAAAACCGATGATGACGATGGCCATTCCCACTGCCAGTAAAATGAAGTTCGTTCGGCCAAAGGCCAGATTTCTCTTGTCCATATATGTTCAATTCTCAATTCTCAATTTTCAATTCTCAATTTTCAATTCTCAAATATTATACAACTCGCTTGCCTTCATCCTCAGGTATTTGTTCACGGAAATCAAGGTGCAGAACACCATGATTACAAAACCGAAGACAAACACGCAGGCTGCCGTAATCGACAGTTCACGCCAAGTGACGACCGCATCTATATAGGGCAGATACGGCCATGCAGCATAGCCGATGCCACCCAGAATCAGACAGGTCAGCACGGCGGATATCAGACCGACGGCGATGGCCTGATTAAGGAACGGCCGACGAATGAATCCCCATGATGCACCGACCAGTTTCATGGTGTGTATGGAGAACCGCCGTGAATAGATGCTCAGTTGTATGGAATTGCTGATAAGCGTGTAGCAGATGAATATCAAGAGTCCTGCCAGCACCAGAAGAGCGATATTCATCGGCTCGATGATGCGGTTCATACTCTCTATCTCATCTTTGGTATAAGCCACGTCGACCACTTTCTCGTTATCCTTCAGGCTGGCGACAATCGTCTCCAGCGAGTCGGAATTGGCATATTCGGCCTCCATCTTGATTGTCAACTCAGCCGAGAAGGGGTTGCCGCCGGCAAACTCTACAGGATCGATGCCCATCTCCTCCTTGGCCATCTCCAGCGCGTCCTCGCGACTGATGTATTCCACCTGGCGAGCGTAGAGTTCCGTCTCGAGATACTGTCCCAGGTCTTTGCCTTCCTCCACGCTGACGGTGTCGCCGAGAATGACGCTAATCTCCACGTTCTCCTTGAGGCTTTGCTGAAGGTTGCGTGCCGTCAGCACAGACAGGACTACCATGCCTAACAATACCAGCACCATCGTCGTACTGATGCAAAGCGTTACCAGTTGCAGACTCCGACGATGAGGTTCAAAACTTTTTCCTTTTCCCATTTGCAAATAGGGCCCATGAGGCCAAAATCGGCACAAAGGTACAAATAAGCGCGCAAAGAAACAAATAAAAAAAGATTTTTTTTGTTTTTGGGGGTAAAATGATTATCTTTGCAAAAGGAAAAGAACGATGGCGTATGAAACAGTTTGACAATAAGAGTTATGACGAGAAGTTGCGTGGACTGGAGGATCTGCGCCTCCAACTGAACCGTCCGGCAGAGGAACAACGGCGCCGCGCCATGTCGGAACTGGGCTCAGGCCAGTCGTTGTTTGCCGACGATATGCCGAAGGACATCGGCCGTATCATGAAGGTGGACACACTACGGTGGGATGCCAATCCGCCGTCGCTATGGAACAAACTGACCAAGACGCTCATCGTTGTGCTCGTTGTGGGGGGCATCGCCGTGCCTATAGCCTATCTCGGTGCTAAGTCGGCCTTAGCCTTTTGGGGCGTCGTCAGTGTGGTGTCGCTCGTTGTGTTCTTTTCCGTCCTCGGATTTTGGAAGAACCCTATCGGTACCGACTATTTTGTGGGTGACCTAGGGTGCAGTATCGTGAATTTCAAGGGCCGCCGGCGTGTGCTGGACAGTCGCTGGACCTATCACTACCGCGACTATAATGTCTTCCTGCTTACTGAGGAGTGGCAGGGGATAGGCACAGACGGACAGGCCTACAACGGGACGCTCTTTGAGAGCGGCTTCTTCTATCTTAGGTTCGGCCATCCTAACGAACTGTGCCGCTCGGAAGGCTACGACCTGGGCACTCACTGGCGCCGCTACGACAACGGTGTCGTGCCCGAACCGCAGTTCTACTTCTGGAGTGGGGTGGAGGAACGGTGGACAGACTGGCTGATGGACATGCTGGGCGATGATCTGAGGAAGATGGAACGCCAGACTTTCTACGAGTTCCGTCAGCCTGCTGACATGACAGGGCAGAAACAGCCGCGCGCCAGTCGTCAATATCGGGTCATGCCCAGCATCTCGCTGGATGCCAGTCAACTCATTGTGGGCGACCGCATACTGACGCATGAGGATGTGTCGTATATCAGCAGGGAGATAGGCGTCGGATTCTACGTGCTGGTCATTCATACCACCGATGGCGAAAGGCTGCGCGTGTCCATCTCCCATCTTGGCAACCGCCTGCTTCTGCTCCGTCTGCTGGAGAAATGGCAGGGGACACCGGTGAGATATGAGAGATGATTAAAGAGTTAAAAAAGGTAGTCCGACAACAAATTCTTCACTCTTCACTCTTCACTCTTCACTTTTTTTCGTACCTTTGCACCCGAAAAATAAAGGTATTAGTAAAATGCAAGACATTAGGAACATTGCTATCATAGCACACGTAGACCACGGCAAGACCACACTGGTGGACAAGATGATGCTGGCCGGAAACCTCTTTCGCGAGGGCCAGAACCTGAGCAATCAGGTGCTCGACGCCAACGACCTGGAGCGCGAACGCGGCATTACCATTCTCTCGAAAAACGTGTCCATCAACTGGAAAGGCACGAAAATCAATATCATCGACACCCCGGGGCACTCCGACTTCGGCGGCGAGGTGGAGCGCGTGCTCAACATGGCCGACGGCTGTCTGCTGCTGGTCGATGCCTTCGAAGGGCCGATGCCCCAGACCCGTTTCGTCTTGCAGAAAGCCCTGCAGATCGGGCTGAAGCCCATCGTCGTGGTGAACAAGGTGGACAAGCCCAACTGCCGTCCGGAGGAGGTCTACGAGATGGTCTTTGATTTGATGTTCTCGCTCAATGCGACAGAAGACCAGTTGGATTTCCCTGTTGTCTATGGCTCGGCCAAGAACGGATGGATGGGTGAAGACTACAACAAGCCCACTACCGACATCACCTACCTGCTCGACAAGATTATTGAGGTGATACCCGCTCCGCAGCAGTTGGAGGGCACGCCACAGATGCTCATCACCAGCCTCGACTACAGCAGTTACACGGGCCGTATCGCCGTGGGCCGTGTGCACCGCGGTACACTGAAGGACGGTCAGCAGGTGACCATCGCCCATCGCGACGGCACAACCGAGAAAACGAAGATCAAGGAACTGCACACCTTTGACGGTATGGGCCACAGCCGTATCGACCAGGTGGAGTGTGGCGACATCTGCGCCGTCATCGGTCTCGACAAGTTCGAGATTGGCGACACCATCTGCGACCTCGAGAATCCCGAGCCCCTGCCCCCCATCGCCATCGACGAGCCGACCATGTCGATGCTCTTCACCATCAACGACTCGCCGTTCTTCGGCAAGGAGGGCAAGTTTGTCACCTCACGCCACATCAACGACCGCCTGGAGAAGGAACTGGAGAAGAACCTTGCCCTGCGTGTCGAGCCATTCGAGGACTCCACCGACCGGTGGATCGTCTCCGGCCGTGGTGTGCTCCACCTCTCAGTGCTCATCGAGACCATGCGCCGCGAGGGCTACGAACTGCAGGTGGGACAGCCGCAGGTGATCTACAAGGACATCGACGGCCAGAAGTGCGAGCCCGTCGAGGAACTGACCATCAACGTGCCGGAGGAGTTCGCCTCGAAGATGATCGATATGGTGACGCGCCGCAAGGGCGAGATGACCTCGATGGAGAGTCAGGGCGAGCGTACCAACATCGAGTTCGACATTCCTTCGCGTGGCATCATCGGTCTGCGCACCAATGTGCTCACCGCCTCTCAGGGCGAGGCTATCATGGCCCACCGCTTCAAGGAGTACCAGCCCTACAAGGGCGAGATAGAGCGCCGCGTCAACGGTTCGATGATTGCGCTGGAGACTGGCACGGCCTATGCCTATGCTATCGACAAACTGCAGGATCGCGGCAAGTTCTTCATCGACCCGGGCGAAGAGGTCTATATGGGACAGGTAGTCGGCGAACATGTGCACGACAACGACCTCGTGGTCAATGTCTGCAAGGCCAAGCAACTCACCAATGTGCGTGCCTCGGGTACCGACGACAAGGCCCGCATCATCCCCAAGGTCATCATGAGCCTTGAGGAATGTCTGGAGTATATCAAGGAAGACGAACTGGTGGAGGTCACCCCCAAGTCTATGCGTATTCGCAAGGTTATCCTCGACCACGACCAGCGCAAAAAAGCCAGCAGGGCATAATATAATAAGGTTAAAGGTTAAGGGTTAAAGGTTAAATGAAAATAGGCATCATAGTCGCCATGGACAAGGAGTTGCGCCAACTCCAGTCTCTGTTCACCGACGGACAGGTGAAGGTCATCAAATGCGGCATCGGCAAGGTCAATGCCGCCCTCGGCGCACAACAGTTGATCAACGAGTTCCACCCCGACTGCATCATCAGCAGCGGCTGTGCCGGCGGCAACGGCGACGATGTCCACATGAAGGACATCGTGGTGAGCACCTTCCTGGCCTACCACGACGTGTACTGCGGTGCTGCCATCGACAATACTACCGTCTATGGACAGGTGCAGGGACTCCCCGTCCGTTTTCAGGCTGACCCCTATCTCCTTGAGAAAGCCCTGCAACTAAAAGATCTCCCCTCGTTGGGAAACCACGAGGGAACACTTCCCTCTCCCTCGGGAGGGGGCGGCGTCGGGGTTGTCCCCGG
>OCTX012290596.1_pt1 | contig 26172 bp, 21 predicted proteins | sample 1539691 | NCBI WGS metagenome assembly OCTX01 (sample SAMN02144231, study PRJEB22623) | gut metagenome | biome: sheep rumen | host: Ovis aries | place: New Zealand
TATGATTATCTGCAATGTTCGTATGTTTGAACTCATTTAACAACTTACCAGTAAAAGCCGCCTCGCAACAAAACTCCACATCCTTCTGTGAAGCCTTAGGCATCTGCCCACATACCAAGTCTATCTTTGAATACTCTGGATAATACACATTGAGATTAGTTGTCGTCTCAACAGTCACAGCAAGGACATCTATCTGCTGGACAAGCAAAGCTACTATAAATAAGAACTTCTTCATATTCACTTCATTAATCATCATTGGCTTCGAATATTTCTGGAGGAAAACGGAGTTCATCTTCTGGGTCATCCAGATAATCATCATAATGGTCTTGATAATAAGAGGCTTCGTCAAACTGACGACTGATGCCACGCCTTCTTACTTCTTGCATTTGCTTAACGATGGCTTTATGGTGAGCCACCACATAGTCAAATATCTGTTGAGTCGTTGTCAGTTTCTCATTACAGTACCATTCAAAATGACCGCTAATATCTGGCCAGTCGTTATGCTTTCTCACAATCAGGTTTCCTCCTGATTCTCCTATAACCTCGTATTCTTCATCTTCCATTTCATAACCAGGGGCAATATCGAGAGTGTAGAAGTACTTGCCTAAATCCAATGGCCAGTCGGCAGACAGAGATTTGGGTTGCCGTTTCTCTGTCTGCCGTCTTTCAGGTTGTGGTGTTATCGAAATCCTTTCCGTCTTCTTTTCTGTCTTTTCCTTAGGCTTAATCAGCCAAACATAGCCAACCATGTAAACCACAAAGAAAAGAACAATGATAGCGACCTCTTTCTTGGAAAATCTTTGCATTACTTTCTATTTCAATGGCTCAAAGAACCAATTTCTGTTCTTGTCCTTTCTTTCAACTACGACATACGGAATCAAGTCGAGTTGATTCTTGTCGTCAAGTTCTCTTAGCACTCTGCGTATGGGCAATCCAGGCCTGTCATAGTCCATATTAAAAATCCCAGCATCCACGAAATAATCCATCATATCCAATGCAGGAATGCGCTTGACGCCTTTGTTCTTCTCAAAGTAATCTGCCAATACTTGGTTTATCTTTTTTATTTTAGCTTCGTTCATATTCTTTTTACTTTTTAGAATTAACTTTCAACGATCTCTTTAACAACTTTCCAAAGTCTCAGTTTCTCTTCAAAAGGTTTCCCCAGAGAATTTGATGTAGAAGGAAGCGGAATAATCTTGCAGTTCCACTTCAAACTATTTGCAGAAAAGTTCTGTTCAAACACATTCTTTGTCTCGCCAGTTCCATTCAATATAATTGCAGATATCGACGGATGAGACACCAAAAAACCATCAATATCGTTAGGCGCATATCCCTTGATATTTGAATCAAGACTCCCTTCCCTGTCTGCCTCTTTCATGCAGTCCCAAAGTGCAATCCGATTACTAGTCATGAACTCTTTGTCAGACATACCCATAGGCCTATCAAACAAACTTTCCATTATCTTAAAGAAAGAATTGTGTGACTTGTTCTGGTAATACGCTTGCGCTGCTAATGATTTTTCGCCAGGGAACGTTCCGAGTATGAGCACTTTTGGGTTCTCGCCAGACCACGCTTGTAATCCTATTTTCATTTGTTCACGACCCAAAGGTAGCATCTTTTTTTTGACAACAACAGCGCTCTGATTGACAAAACGCTTACCATCAGAGATTTGTATCTCACCATTATCTATCAGCCTATGGAATTTATCGATTGTCATGTCTGTAATCCCATAGTCACTGCCATAAAAACCCAAATCACGCATTTTACTACGAATATTCTTTTGCTGAGTTCTTTCTGCATTACATCTTTTGATGATAAGTGATTCTATCAACTCAATCTCTCTCTTGCTAAATACGTTTTTACCCTTCATATTCTTGACTATTTAACTGTTTACGTAATTGCTTGTACTTTTTGATCCATTGTTTAGCATTGACCTTAAGAGTATCTCTGAGGTCATACAATGGCTTATAACTCTGATTATTTGGCCCACCCATCTGACAAACAAACTGGTGGATTGTTTTGTTAATCACATTATGCGTATGGTCTTTCAAAGCCACATATACTTGATTCTCCTTGAAATTTATATAAGCCCCCATGATACTATAATCCGAAACAGGAAGCCTAATCCCTTCTTCGAGAGAATAAGTCCCTGTGTCTGTATAATCATACAGATAATTGTAGATTTGATGTCCAATTCTCATTCTTTTGATTTTTGTTTACGTCCCTAGTTATGTCCCCGGCGATGTCCCCAATGGTGTCCCTGACCGTGTCCCCGTGAATGTCCCCGGCTATGTCCCCAAGTTCAAAATTTGACTTTTTACAAATATACAAAAATCTTTAGAAATGCGTATAGAATAAAGGCTAAAAAACGTTAACTTGCGTAGTATTCACGGTATTAGCGCATGTTTTAGCAATTACTAATGAGCATTCTATTCTATTTCGTAAGTTTGTAGCAGATAGTTTTCAATCTCATTCGTGTAGATGGGCGCAATACGCTTTTTACTATGCATAACAACATGTGTGGAATTGTGACCAGGATCTTTTCTTGCGGAAAAAAGTTGATTATTAATCATCTGGGTACAGGAAAAACAATATCGTTTGTTTTCACTAAATTTTCTAATACGACAAAGAAAATTGCCAAACCTCCCCCAACGACTATGAACTGGATTAAGTAGAATATCCGTCTTATTAAGCAATTTCGTAAAACGCCTTTTTAAATCTATGCGATTTGGCCAGCGAAACTCAGCACAACCAGTGTTGCCTTTTAGAATATTATTTTCGCCACATTGGATTATTAGGAATTTTATCCCTTCCACCTCAAATTGACGATGCTGCTCCATTTCATCTATTAGAATTTCAATATTATGTTCTGTAGCCCCTGCTGAATCAAAATAAATATGATGGGTTTGAAGATCGGAGATTTTACCATTATGCAACAAATACAATCTATTTCCTTTTAAACCATATGACTCATTCAATTCGAATAATGCAGTAACATGCTTCTGGCCAATATTGTTATTAATTGTATGCAGATCTTCTTTGCTCTTTAAAACGTGTTCGCTAAACATAACAAAGTCAGCCTTTGTTTCTTTGAGAATACTAGATATGGTATCAATACGATACTTGCGCTCTTTTCTTGTCAGACGACAACAGTGGAATGATACTAGTTGTATTTCCATAAATAATATCCAATTTAATTATCACGCTCACTTTTTCATCTGCTCATCAATGAATATCTGTATTTCTCCCAAGTCTCCTATTTCTTTAGGGAGTACGAACATATTGTTCGGATTGGCATACTTTCTGAAATGCTCCTGTATATCTTTTATATCAAGTTCTTCTATGGATTTATTGCTGTTGAACCCAACAGGTTCTATGTGACATAATTTCCATTCTGGAAGTGAGTAAACTCCTAAAGGTTTGGTATATTTGCCTTTCTCCAAAATATCTTTCGTTCGCATAAAAACCATTGGTATTTCATTGCTTGATAACATCTCCTTGAGTTGACTAAGTGTATATGTCTTGCCATTCATCACACAATAATATACCCAAATAGCAAAGGTGTTGTCACTCACGATAATTTCGCGACCGCTGGGATGAATGAATGATTGTCCCCTCTTGTTTGTATCCTTTCTTATAATCAATGGCATATTATTGTCAGCAATCCATTCATCAATCACATGCTCCCAAATCTGTAACACATCATTATCTATATGTGGATTATGCTCTGACATTCTCCATAGGCGACCTATTTCCCTAATCTTTTCACGGATATCATTTCCTATTAGGTCTCTTATGGGCTCATGGACTTTCGTTTTTATTTTCAAATTGGGTGGAGCATCAGTCAGGAATTGCATTGCTTTTCTGGTTGGAGATTTCATGCTATACAATCTTCCTTTCCGATAACTCTCTGTTTTTACAATATTGGGGAATGTATTGTAGAACTCGGCCTTTGTCATCTGAAAAACTCCACAAGGAGTATGTACCGCGAATATATCGTAATTGTTCAACGGTTCAATAACATCAGCCTTAAAGCACAATCTACTAGATGAATACTCTATCATACTATTTTCCTTTATGCATATGTTAGAATAAAACTGCAATGATTTAGTGTAATACTCCTTATTGAGAAAGATATTCTATGTTTACTTTGATGATACCAATAATTCCTTCACATCCACATCGAGGTGGCGTTCAATCTCGTAGAGCTGTTCCACAGATGGCTGAACCTTCTTTCTTTGGAAGCGTCCCAGAGGGCCGAGCGGTTGGTCATCCAGCGTGAAACGGTACTGATATTATGGCCCATCTGTTCAGAGAGCCATGTGCCAGTCTTTTCTTTCTCAGCCAAAACAATTTTGACCTGCGGTCGAGCCTGCTCCCACTCGGCAGAGTCGAAACTAACTTCACTCTGCACTCGCTTACTCGCAGCCTTTAGCCTGTTATATTTGTGAATTTCCATTTGCTTTTAGTTATTCTTGCCCAACATTGAGCGTTCTGTGCGCAAATATAATCAAAAATATCGAGGTTATGATAATTCCTGAACATAAATTAAGAAAAAGAGTGGTCTTTTCTCTTGATATGGCATCATTCCGCACTAATTTCTGCTTGCAATTCCACAATTATGTTCTATAGAAGGGCGTAGCCTAATACGCACTTTGTGGCGGAGTGCCACACAAAGATGCTTGTCTGCTTTCTAATTGAGCAAGCTCGGCAGACATTAGGTCTTCGTTTCCTTGAATTGTTATTTCATAGAACGGGATTTTTAGAATGAGCTTATCTGGAAATCATGATGTACCTTTGCCTGCAAATTACAAAAACCAAATAAAACATGGAAGTTATATCAATTGAGCGCAGTACCTACGAGGTAATCGGCTTACCGCTTCGCTCGTCGAAAAACTGCTGACGAGCTTCAAAAGCGTCATCACAAAGATGAAGGAGATGGCTAAATGAGGTTACGATTTGGAAACCTAACTCCTTCACCAATCCTCCCCAATTTACTTTTAGTCCCTATTTGAACTTTTCCGTCTTGCCTTTATTTCAGGCCGAATTCTTGCTTTGGCAAGCGTTTCTTAGAAACGATTAGCGTTAATCTTCCAAAACCGCTTCGCTTTTACAACCTTTTTTTGTAACTTTGCCATCAAAGATGGCGAACTTACTCCATCTCGGCAAAAAAAGAAACAAGTTTCTTTGTTTTGCGCTCGATTTTTCGTAACTTTGCACGTCTAAAGTGTGTGATATTTAACCAATGTAACAATAAAACCAAATGACGATGAAAGCAAAACTTGTTTTAGCAATTGGTCTGATGCTGGCTGGAACAGCTGGGGCTCAGACACTCAAGACGGGCATCGATCCCGCTAATCTGGACACATCGGTACGTCCGGGTGATGACTTCTATCATTATGCTGCTGGTGGATGGATGAAGACGCATCCGCTGGATGCAGAACATCCGATGAACGGTGCATTCGTGGATCTCTCGGAGCAGAACACGCTGCGTATCCAGGAACTGATTCTGCAGTATGCAGGTACTCCGCAGGAGAAGGGCACGCTGGGACAGAAAATCGGCTCGCTCTATAACCTGAGAATGGACAGCGTGCGCCTGAACCGTGAGGGCTGGGAGCCGCTGAAGCCTGTGCTGGCGAAGATTGCTGCCATCAAGGATCGCGCGGAGTATCAGAAGGTGACGGCTGAGATCGACAGTCGTGGTGAGTCTACGATGATGTTCGGCATCGGCGTTGGCGCTGATATGCGCAATGCGGATATGAACCTCGTATCAGTAGGACAGGGCGGTCTCGGTATGGGTAACCGTGACTACTATCTGAACGACGATGAGCAGACGGTGCGTGTGCGTGAGGCATATAAGCAGTATATGAAGACGCTCTTCGAGATGGTGGGCAACGACTCGGTGACGGCTCAGAAGAAGGTGGACGCGGTAATGGCCATTGAGACACGTATCGCCAAGGTGAGCTACAGCACCGTGGAATTGAGGGACGTCGACAAGAACTATCATAAGATGACTTATAGCGAGCTGAAGACGAACTTCCCCGGCATCGACTGGGATAGTGCGTTCCGCGCCAGCGGATTCCCTGCATTTGAACTGGTGGACGTGGGGCAGCCTGAACCTATCCACGAGGTGGAGAAGATTCTGGCTGAAGCTTCGCTCGACGATCTGAAGACGTACGCGGAGATCAAGATTATCTCAGGAGCAACGGGTGTGCTGAGCGATGACTTCAGAGCCGTGCAGTTCGCTTTTGACAGCGTGGTGAGTGGTCAGGCGCAGGATCGTCCGCGCTGGAAGCGTGCCGTCGGCACGGTGAGCAGCGTGCTGGGTGAGGCCATCGGCAAACTCTATGTGGAGAAGTATTTCCCAGAGTCGAGCAAACAGCGCATGCTGAATCTGGTACACAACCTGCAGACGGCACTTGCACAGCGTATCGATGAGGCTGGATGGATGAGTGCCGAGACGAAGGCAAAGGCCAAGGACAAGCTGGAGAACTTCATCATCAAGATAGGCTATCCCGATAAGTGGAAGGACTATAGCGCACTGCAGATAGACGACAAGCTGTCGCTCTACGAGAATATGGGCAACGTCTCGGCATTCTTCCTGAAGGACATGGTAGACCGTAAGGTGAATAAGCCTGTGGACAAGGCGGAGTGGTATATGACACCACAGACCATCAATGCCTACTATAATCCGACGACGAACGAGATATGCTTCCCCGCTGCCATTCTGCAGCCGCCGTTCTTCGATCCCGAGGCTGACGACGCCGTGAACTACGGTGGTATCGGTGGTGTGATTGGTCACGAGATGAGTCATGGCTTCGACGATCAGGGCTCGCAGTTTGACAAGACTGGTAACCAGCGCAACTGGTGGACGGATGCCGACAAGCAGAACTACGAGCAGCGCACGAAGGTGCTGGAGGAGGCATTCGGACAGTTTGAGGCTCTGCCTGGCAAGTTCATCAACGGCAAGCAGACGCTGGGCGAGAACATCGGCGACAACGGTGGGCTGAACATCGCTTTCAGAGCTTTCCAGAATGCCATGAAGACGAATCCGCTGCAGAAGGCTGACGGCTTTACGCCAGAACAGCGCTTCTTCCTGAGCTGGGCTCGTGTATGGGCTGCTAATGCCAGTCCTGAGATCCTGGCTTATCTGCTGACGGTGGATACCCACTCGCCTAACAATGCCCGTGTGAACGGCGCACTGCCCCATATCGATGCATGGTATGATGCCTTTGGTGTCAAGGAGGGCGACAAACTCTTCATCCCGAAAGAAAAACGGGCTCAGATATGGTAAACGAAAAAGGGGTTGCACAGCGCAACCCCTTATTTATTTCCCCAGGAATCGGGTGTTCAGATAGTCGTTGAAAGCCTCCTTGTAGTTATCGCCGATGGGCAGATAGGTATCGGCATCCATGATGACGCGATTCTTGTTCACCTCCTGTATCTTCTTCAGGTTGATGATATACGAGCGGTGGATGCGCATGAACGAGGGTGGGAGATACTCTTCCATTTTCTTCATCGAGAGAAGGGTGACGAGGGGCTTGGGCTGGCCTTCAAGGTGGATCTTCAGATACTCGCTCATACCCTCGATATAGCGGATGTCGGAAATGGCAATCTTGACAACTTTGTAGTCAGTCTTGATGAAGATGGTATCATCGTCATCGGCATTGGACTGGGGAATCTCAGCTGCGGGAGCGGCAGATGACGAGACCTCCAGCCGTTCCTTGAGGCGATTGGCAGCACGACGGAAATCATCGAGGCCGAAGGGCTTGAGCAGATAGTCGACGGCATTCACCTTGAAGCCCTCAACGGCATACTCGGAGTAAGCTGTGGTGAAGACGATGAGGGGAGGGGCTGCAAGCGACTTGACGAAGTCCATGCCGTTAAGGTCGGGCATGTTGATGTCGCAGAAGACGGCATCCACAGGTTCGCGATTCAGGATGTCTTTGGCCTCGAGGGCACTCTGGCACTGGCCTACGAGCTGGAGAAACGCAACTTTCTGTATGTAACTGACGAGCTGCTGGAGTGCCAGAGGCTCGTCGTCGATAGCTAATACTTTGATCATAGCGGAATAGTGAGTTTTACGGTGTAGTGACTGGGCTCGTCGTTGATGTCGAGCTTGTAGCGGTCTTTATAAATAAGGTCGAGGCGCTGCTTCACGTTGGCAAGACCGACGCCGCCGTGCTTATCTTCCTCCTTGGGAATACGGCTATTGCTGCAGCAGAAGAGCAGATGGCTGTCACTGATGCTGATCTCGATGTCGATAAAGGAGTCCTGGCGATAACTGACCCCGTGCTTGAAAGCGTTCTCGACAAAAGTGATGAACATCAGGGGCGGCACTTCGTTGTTGGGTATTGACTCAGGTACTTTCACCGTGATCTTCACCTTGTCGGTATAGCGCAGTTTCATCAGCGTGATGTAGTTCTGCATGAAAGCGATTTCGCGATCGAGGGGCACCCCTTTCTTATTACCCTCATAAAGCACGAAGCGCATCATCTTGGAGAGTTCGAGGATGGTAGCCTTTGCTTTCTCGGGGTCGATATCTACCAAGGCATGGATGTTGTTGAGCGTGTTCATCAGGAAGTGGGGATTTATCTGATATTTCAGATACTCCAACTGTTGTTCCAGGTTCTGCTTCTCGAGCAGGGCGAGCTGCTTCTGGTCTCTGCGCTGTCTGAAATAGAGCTTCACGCCGAGGTTCATGCCAAACATGAGGATGAGGATGACGAAGGCGATGATGTCGTGCTGCCCCAGCATCACTGGAGGACGCTTGCCGAAGTCACGGCGCGGTCCATCGGGGTGGAAGGGTGCAATGGGGTGCTCGGCGTCAGTAGGTGGCTCGTGGTCGGCAAAATCGCCCTCTTCATGCTCTGGGGGCATGGGTGGCCGCTGGTTGTCGTCGTGGCGTGAGAATCGCTCATGGCGCGGACTACGTCCGCGGAAATCCGGGTGACGGTTACACTGATAGAGCTGGAAGATGGCAACGATGGCTATCGCGAGTCCCAAGTACTGCAGGCGCTTCTGCTTATAGACGAGTATGGGCGCCAGCAGGTAGTTGTGGATGAGGAAAGCCAAGAAGAAAGGACAGAATGCCTTCCACACGATGAATATCTCGCTCCAATCGAAGCTGATGTCGTTGTTGCTGGTGCGGATGGCAAGACTCATGACTGGTGCGAGGAACAGCAGGGCCCAAAGCGCCAGGTAGATAATCGTCTCTTGTTGATGTTCTTTCCTGTATGACACGGTGTCCAGATGTTTAAGAAATGTTGTGCAAAAGTAGTTAAAATTAAAAAACGGGGCAAATCCGTTCAACGAATGCCCCGTTTTATTCAGTAAAAACCTACTTTACAATCACTTTTCGGGTAGATTGCTGACTGCGGACGATGTAGATGCCTTTCTGACGTAAAGCATCCTTCGGCAGCTGGCGACCACTGAGGTCGAAGACTGCTTCCGTATCGTTGCCGGAGAATTGCACGCTCTGGATAGCGGTTGCAGCATTCTCCTGGACATTGGTCAGCGTGAAGTTCTGATTGCCACCAGTATAGCTGATGGTGCCGTCAGTCTTGATACAGTATTCTCCTACGTTGTTGATGGTAAGCGAACCGCCTGCCATGTAGAAGTTACCGGTATCCTCGTCTTCTGTTTCAGAACCTGCTGTGGGAGTCTCACCCTTCAGTTCCACACGGATACCCTCGTCTGCTACATCGCTGATGCTCACGGCACCGCTCGTCATCTTGAAATACTGCTGGCAGTGGATACCGTCGTTCTTTGCTCCTTTTATGTTGATGGAGCAGTTCTTGATCTCCACATATTCTTTGCTGTAGATGGCGTGGCTGATATTACCCGTGACGTTGAGCGTACCCTTTCCAACGAACTCTGTATGGCCCTTGGAGTGGAGGCAACCCTTGGAATCCGTATCTGAGGTGCCGTCGACAAGTGTGCTCTCTGTACCTGAAACCATACTGATCTTGATGCGCTTGCCATTCTTGATGTGGATGGCGGTGCTGTCAGGATTCGTAAGGGTCAGACCATCGAGCTGGAGAGTGGTCTTGTACTCACCCGTGAGGTAGAACTCACCATCGTCGCTACTGCCGGAGAGTTTGTAGATGATTTCTCCGGGGTTATTGTCAGCGGTGGATGACTGCTCGATCTTTACATGTGAAGACGAGCCGCTGGTGCAGGTTACATAGCTGCTGGCCTCACTGGGAATCGTGATGGTAGCAGAGGTGCCATCATATTTGATGGTGACCGTAGGATTCGTATCGGCATTGGCTGCGGTGCATGAGAGCATGGCAGCCAGTGAAAGAACCAGTTTCTTCATTAGTTGGTGCCCAGAGCGTTTTTAGCCTTCTCTGCAGCAGCATCAATGGCGTCGTTAGTCTTCTCCTTAGCGGCGTCCTTAATCTCGTTGGCCTTATCCTTGGCGGCATCCTTGGCATCGTTGGCAGCGTCGGAAACGGCATCGGCAGCAGCCTCACCAGCATTTGAGATACCCTCTACGGCAGACTTGAAGCCGCTGACGATAGCATCGGCAGGTGCAGCAGTCAGCGCAGTGATGGCAGAGTTGACGGTCTCGTTGTCACCAACGAACTCCTTGATCTTGTCGGCATTCTCCTTCAGAAAGTCCTGAACCTTGGCGACATATTCCTTTGCCACTTCAGGATTGTTTGCGAGAAGCTCCTTGATCTTGTCCTGAACGGTGGCGAGCACCTCCTGGAACTTGTTGGCATCCTTAGCCTCGATCTGCTCTGTCAGGGCATCGATGGTTGCAGCAGCCTCGTCGTCGGCATTAACGGTTACTTCGGTACCGGCAGCCTCAGAAGAAGCCTGTGATTTGTTACCACATGATGTGAAACCGATGGCCATCATAGCCATCACAGCAAATAATACTTTTTTCATAATGCTTTCTATCTTTAATGAGTTATACAATGTTTCCTGCTTGATTTTCGGCAACAAAATTACGTTATTTTTGAATAACTCGGCTCAGCTGTTGGCGGTTTTAAACTTTTTTTAGTAATTTTGCACCAAGTTTTCAAGATAACAAGTATTTTATGACAGCATCATTGACATTTAAGCCGAAATTGTTTGAGATCATCAGGAACTATGACCGCCGTCAGTTCACAACCGATTTGCTGGCGGGTATTATAGTCGGTATCGTAGCCCTTCCTTTGGCCATCGCCTTTGGTATCGCGTCGGGCGTGACGCCGGAAAAGGGTATTATCACCGCTATTGTAGCAGGATTGATTGTCTCGGTCTTTGGCGGATCGAAAGTACAGATTGGTGGTCCTACGGGCGCGTTCATTATTATAATATACGGCATCATCCAGCAGTATGGCTTCGAAGGACTTACGATTGCCACTCTGATGGCAGGTGTGTTTCTGATCATGTTCGGTGTACTCCATCTGGGTACGATCATCAAGTATATCCCGTATCCGATTGTGGTAGGCTTCACCAGCGGTATCGCGCTGACGATCTTCACTACACAGATTAAGGATCTCTTCGGACTGACGATGACGAGTGTACCCTCGGATTTCGTCGAAAAGTGGATTGCCTATTTCGGTGCAATGCCGACGATCGACTGGTGGAGTGCTGCTGTGGGTATCGGCTCTGTGGCAGTCATCGCCCTTTGGCCGAAGGTGGCTCGTATCAATAACGTGCTGCGGAAATTACCTGGCTCGCTGATTGCCATCATTGTGATGACGATTGCCGCCTTGCTCCTGAAACAGTATATGGGCATCAGCTCTATTGAGACCATTGGCGACCGTTTCTCGATTTCCAACCAACTGCCTGGCGCTCAGGTGCCGGAGTTGTCGTGGGATGTGATCAAGGGGCTTGTCTCACCAGCCATCACCATTGCGATTCTTGGTGCCATCGAGTCGCTGCTTTCTGCAACCGTAGCCGATGGTGTGATAGGTGACCGTCATGACTCCAACACAGAACTTATAGCTCAGGGAATGGCCAACCTGGCATCGCCGATTTTCGGCGGTATACCGGCTACGGGTGCCATCGCCCGTACGATGACCAACATCAATAATGGCGGTCGTACCCCTATCGCGGGTATCGTGCATGCTGCCGTGCTGTTGCTGATATTCCTGTTCCTCATGCCTTTGGCACAGTATATCCCGATGGCATGTCTGGCAGGTGTACTTGTCATCGTAAGTTATAACATGAGTGGTTGGCGAAGCTTCGTGAGTATTTTGAAGAACCCCAAGAGCGATGTCATCGTGCTTTGGGTAACTTTCCTGCTGACGGTTATCTTCGACCTTACCATCGCCATCGAGGTGGGACTGATCTGTGCTTGTCTGCTCTTCATGCGCCGTATGGCAGAGACTACCGATGTCAAGGTGATCAGCGATGAGATCAACCCAGAGGAGGAAGACAGCGACTTCCAGTTGGGTAACCTCGAGCATCTCTCAATCCCCGCTGGCGTGGAGGTCTATGAGATCAACGGCCCCTATTTCTTTGGTGCAGGTAACCGCTTTGAGGAGATTATGGGCGCACTGCGTCACCAGCGTCAGCTTCCGAAGGTGCGCATCATCCGAATGCGTAAGGTTCCTTTTGTTGACTCTACGGGTATCCACAACCTGACGAACCTCTGCCTGATGTCGCAAGGTGAAGGAATCCAGGTGGTGCTTTCTGGTGTCAACGAGAAGGTGCAGACTGTGCTTCACCGCGCAGGCTTCGACAAAATGCTGGGCGAGGAGAATATTTGTTCCCACATCAACATCGCCCTAGAACGCGCAAAGCAATTGTTGTAGTTCTGTAACGATGTAGCCTTTTCTTGCCGATCGCGAAATAATCGTACAATTGAAGACTGCACTCTTCTGACTTCTGGTTTGTCGTAATGAAAGCATAGGTTACATTACGACAAACTACCCTTTTGCTCCCTATAAACTCAGCGTTTGCTCCCTATAAACTTTGTGCTTTGTAACTATTTGTGCGCCAAATAGATACAAATGGTCAATCCAAAACCGACTATTTTGAATAAAGTTTACAGAATTTATTGGTTTTCGGTCGTGGCTACATGGTTGCAACTGTAACCGGAACCGTTTTGGTTATTTTATGGAAGAAGCCAATCTTTAAAAATTTTTAAAAAGGATGGCAAATATATTATATTTGGATAAGAATTGTTTATCTTTGCAGGATAAAGTGGATATTACTATCGTATGGACGGATTTAAGAATATAGAGATTACAAACTTCAGGGGCATTGACCATCTGAAGATTGATGATTTCTCCCGTGTGAATGTCTTTGTTGGGCAGAACAGTTCTGGTAAGAGTTCTGTGTTGGAGTGTCTGTTGCTGATGATGGGCATTTCTAACCCTGACCTGCCTCAAAACATCAATTCTATCAGGTCTCGCAACTATAGCAGTTTCGCAGACTTGGGCTATATGTTCCATAATTATGACTTAAAAGTAAAGCCAGAGATTTCTTCCGAATTGTTTGACGATACCAAGCGTCATTTATCTTTAGAGCTGACCTATGTCTTTGATGAGAAGTCACAGCCAGATTTGCAAAACGGACAGATTCCTACTTCAGAAACAAAGACCTTCCTGAATACGTTGAAGATGCTGTTCGATATTGAATTCGGTCAGCAAAAGAATACGTACGAGTGCAGTCTGACAGCCAATCAACAAGGGCTGATATCTAACAAGAAACTGGCAGAAGGATATTTAGAAAAGAACAGCGTGGCCTTCCTTCCTGCTGATTTGGCTGCTGGCAACCCAGCCAATGACTTGGTTGAGTTGGCAAAGCGCAGACTAAAAGATACCGTAACAGAGCGATTGAAGATCTTTGATAGTCGTATCACCGCATTGGAGATCCTGAATAATGTTGCTTACGTAGGCTTGGAAGGTATCGATCAACTTATGGCAGTCAATATGCAAGGTGACGGAATGCGTCGCTATCTGAATATTGTGGCAGCCTCTGCAAACCCAATGAATAATATATTGTTGATTGATGAAATTGACAATGGCCTTCATTATTCTGCATACAAGAAATTGTGGGAGGCGATCTTTGCTTTAGCTACTACCACCAACAAGCAGGTCTTCGTGACTACCCATAGTAAGGAAACCCTCCATAGTTTGAGTGAGATGCTGGAGGAGCATGCGGAGTATCAGCAAGAGATGCGGTTATATACACTCGCTAAGACTCCCATAAAAGGACATCAAGCCTACAAATACTCTTTTGAAGGTTTAAGTGGGGCATGTGAAAATGATGTTGAACTTAGAGGGAGGGTATTGTGATGAAAAAGTTTCAAATCATAGTGGAGGGTGATGCAGACAAGAAGTTCTTCGAGGACTACTATCATCATCTATTTCACAAGAAAGCACCTGAAGGCAGTATCACTCTTCCAATTAAGAATGATAAAAAGGGCGGGTATAAGAAATTATTTAAAGAGGAGGCAATAAATCCCCTGAAGGAGAATTCTGCATATGGGGTTAAAAATCTTGTTATATTTGATGCCGATAAAGATATTGAAGCGAGGCGAAAAGAATTGCTAACTATCCAAAAACAGTATGACGTGGAGTTTGAGTTGTTCCTGCTTCCTAACAACCAAGATGCAGGTGCATTGGAGGATTTGCTGGAAAACATCATCAATCCTAACAATCAGCCCGTAATGGAATGCTGGCAGACATACGAAGGAGAACTTGAAAAGGTACGAATCCCCACTAAGACACCACCAAATTTGACGATTCCTGCAAAGAAAACAAAGATTTACGCATATCTCGAAACCTTGTTAGGAGAAACTAGAACTCAAAAAGAACTGATAAAGGATCCCAATCGCAATTATGAGAATGTCCAACACTGGAATCTGGATGCAGAGTATCTGGAGCCTTTGAAGGAATTCTTGAAATGTAACATTGAAAAGGACGAATGAAAGAAGTAACAGAGATAAAGAAATATAAAGCCATAGATTTCTTTTGTGGAGGCGGAGGAATGACATGCGGATTGCGTCAAGCTGGAATTGATGTAATAGCAGGTGTAGATTTAGACGAAAACGCCAAAGAAACGTATGAGTTTAATAATCCTGGCAGTGTGTTCGTGCATAGGGATATAAAGAGGCTTCATAGCAACTATTTCGAAAAGAATTTTGGAACACAAAAGAATGACGACCATTTGATTATGGTTGGTTGCAGCCCCTGTCAATATTATAGCATCATCAATACCGACCATTCTAAAGCAGAGCTATCGAAAGACTTGTTGATGAATTTTGCCAGATTCATTGAATACTATAAGCCTGGATATATTTTGGTCGAAAATGTCCCTGGAATTGTAACTAATAAAGAAACTATTTTGCCCAAATTTTTGAGGAAGATAGAGAAATTGGGGTATAGGCATACAGAAGAGATTGTGGATATGAGCCAATATGGTGTGCCTCAAAGTCGTCGCCGTTTTTCTCTAATAGCAACCCGATTAGAAGGTGCTGATGTTTCTCTGCCCGAAAAATCCAAAGATATTATAACGGTTGCTGATGTTTTAGGAGAGAATAACGGTTTTCCGAAGGTAAAGGCCGGATATAAAGATAAATCCGAATTTCAACATACGGTTGCTGGATTAAGTGAAGTAAGTTTAAAACGCATGGCCTTGACCCCTCATAATGGAGGCAACCGTCTTAGTTGGGCATCTCAACCGGATTTACAACTTGAGTGTTATGTCGGAAAAGACGATATTTTCAAAGATAATTACGGGCGTATGTGGTGGAACAAACCTTCTCCAACGATTACGACAAAGTTCTTCAGTATCTCCAACGGACGCTTTGCCCACCCCGATGAAGACAGAGCCATTTCTATTCGTGAAGGTGCCACACTGCAATCATTCCCCAAAGACTATGTCTTCAAAACCAGCAGTATCGCTGGTGCGGCTCGAATTATTGGAAATGCTGTACCATGCGAATATGCAAGAAGATTAGGTGAAATTATAGTTAACAATTAGATATATGCAATTTAGGACAAAGGCACGAGCTGTAGATTTGTTAGGTAAAGGTCAGATAGCAGATTTGCCTACAGCCATTACTGAATTATGGAAAAATGGCTATGATGCTTATGCAGACAATCTTTCAGCAGAGATTTTCATGTCAGGATACAAGGGATTGGAATCTCCTTTGTTCGTCATTTCAGACGACGGTATAGGTATGACCCAGTCTGATATCTTAGATAAATGGCTCGTTCTAGGCGTTGATAGTAAAAGCCGCTCATCACGGTTTGATAAAGAAGGAGAAGATACTTTGTGGAAAAAACCAAGGATTAAGGCTGGCGAAAAAGGTATCGGTCGTTTATCCGTTGCCTTCCTTGGTTCCCCAATGTTAATGCTTACCAAGAAAAAAGACTATCCTGTGCAAGCAATGTATTTTGACTGGAGAGTTTTGGAGAATTATAATATGTTTCTTGACGATGTTGAGATTCCAGTGAAATCGGTTAATATTTCAGATTTTAGGAATTCTTTTGAAGAGCTAAAGAAACAGTTTTTAAAGAACCTGGAAGAACCAAAATCAAATGGCGAGAATAGGATTAGGTGGGAAGGTGAGCAAGAGACTTTGAGACATTCCATAGAAGAAAGTACAAAGCGTATAATTCTTCCTGTCTTTTTTGAACAAGAGATTTTAGACTATTTTGCAGAAAAAGAATCTCATGGTACGAAGTTTATCATTTTTGAACCTGAAGAACAACTTGTCAACTTGGTTAATAGCTCAGACCAGGAAGATGATGTAAATGACACAGAGTTTGTGAGAACAAGTTTAGTCGGTTTTACAAATCAGTTCGAATCAGAATCCAAAAGACTGCCAATTAATTGCTCTTTCCCTATTCACAAAAAAGGTGATGAGTTTAGTTGTGAAGATTTTTTTGTTGGAAATGGAGAGTTTTTTACTGAAAAAGACTATGATATTGCCGATATCGTAATAGAAGGTTTCCTTGATGGAAATGGAACTTTTAATGGATCACTTAAAATTTATGGGCAAGTAATTGATTATACTTATACGAACCCTAGAAAGAAAGATGTCCGTAGTAATTATGGAAAAGTTCCATTGAAAATTGGCTATTCGATGGGTAAAGTCGAGGATTCTTTCAATAATGAAGAAACATGGAATAGGATCAACAAGAAGGTTGAAGCTTACGGGGGTATCTACATTTATCGTGATGGTTTCCGTGTGTTACCTTATGGACGTATTGATGCCGATTTCTTAGCTCTGGAAGAAAGGCGTAATAAACGTATCGGAACCTATTTCTTTAGCTATCGCCGAATGTTTGGATATCTTGAACTGTCAAGAACCAGAAATAGTCAGCTTAAAGACAAATCAAGTCGGGAAGGATTTATTAATAATGCTGCATATCGTGTCTTTAAAGATGACCTGATTGCTATGTTCATAGATCTTGCAAAAGAGTATTTTGCAGATAAAGCTAAGCAGTCTGTCTTTTTGGATGAAAAAAAGAAAGCAAATGCGCAATCTGAGGTATTGAAGAAAGATAAAGAAAGAGAGAAGCAAGAGAAAACTGCATTTACGAAAGGACTGAAAGAATACCCAAAACGATTTGAAACATTTAAACTGGATTATGAGAATACGATAAAAGAACTGCAGAATAAGATAGAACAATCGGACATGCTTTTTTCTGACATTGAACTTCTTTTAAAGAGAATCCAGGAGTTGGAAGTTCAATATTCAGAATTGCTTCCTAAAATGCCTACAAGGTATAAACTGACAGAAACTCAAGAGGATCGTTTGGTTAGTTATGAAAAGCAGTTGGTTGAGTTCAAAGAATCAATCAATGCCAAAGGAAATGAAGTTGTAAAAGCTGCGAGAGCACGTTTGCAAATACAAGATCTTAGAAAAGATTTTGTGAACAGGTGTAACACATATATAGTTGCTCTAGACGAAATAATAAGAAAACAGAGAAACCGTTTTGACACTAAAGTTGAACAGCTTAGTAAAGATATCGATTACAGGACATTTTCATTTCTGGCAGATTTAAAGAATCAGAAAGAAAAGAGCCTAAATGCCATATTGACGAAAGAAGACATAGAAAGAGAGATCACAACCGTTCAAAACCTTTTTTTGTCACTGCAAACAAATATGGCTGAAACTATAGAGCCATTCATTACTCATATAGAACGTATGAGTTTGGATATAGACGAAGAGTTGTTGCAAGGTGCATATAAAGAGGAATATGACAAAATCAAGGAACAATGGAATTTGTCTAAGGAAACATCTCAATTAGGAATTGCTGTAGAGATAATTGATCATGAATTCAATTCTTTGTACACTCGCATTAATTCTTCTTTAGATACTCTAAGTAAAACAATTAACACCCCAGAGTATATTGAGTTAAAAAAATCATTTAAGACTCTAGAAGACAAGTATGCCTTATTATCTCCACTTTATCGAATTTCTGGTAGCATTGCTAAGGATATTAAGGGTGTTGAATTAAAGACATTCTTGCTCAATTTTTTTGAAAACAGACTGTCTTCTACAAATGTGATAATTCAATCGTCCAAAGAATTTGACAATCTTGTAGTTCATATCAAGGAACCTGTTATTTATTCTGTTTTAATTAATATAGTAAACAATGCACTATATTGGATGAAAAACTCAGAAATAAAAATCATTGAGTTTGCATACGATGAGAAAACTGATGGCATCATTATCAAAAACTCTGGGCTTCCTATTCAAGATAATAAATTGCAAAAGATTTTCGGCCTGTTTTATTCAAACCGTCCTAATGGACGTGGATTAGGGCTATATTTAGCCAAACAGAGCCTTAATGATTGCTATTATGATATATATGCAACAAATGATTTAGAATACAACACTTTAAATGGTGCTTGTTTTATAATTAAACCAATAAGATAGTTTACTATGCCCACTTACGAAGAAGCTGCAAAGTTAATAATAAAGGGTGCAATACGATCTGCAATCTTTATTGATGAAAATGCCAAAGAGCCATATTCAGTAGATAATCCTTCTGAAACAGAAAGAAGCATATCTCTTTATCAACAAATGAAGAATAATGGAGTTTCATTATCGATATGCAAGTATTCTAATTCTAGTTATAATGAGCAAAAGGAATATTTGTTTGCAAATAGAGATTTAGTTTTATTGGATTGGAAACTTGAAGGAGAAGAACAAGGTGGCGAAAAGTCATTGGAATTGCTAGATGAAATTGTAAATGAACAAAAGCATATACATTTTTGTGTAATTTATACATCGGAGAACAAAGATTCCGTTTTAAAGAATTTATTATCATTTTTCTCTGATACAACAAAAGAAGAGTATGATGAAATTCGAATGAATTTAGCTGATCAAGAAGAGGAAATAAAAGAGATTCTTGATGTACTAGACGAATTAAGTGTTAAAAGGTATGAGGTTGAATGTAAAGATATGTATAAGAAGATTCGGAGGACAAAACGAGATTTATTAACCTCGATTCTTCAAAATGTTGTGACTGATTCACCTTTGTGCTCATTGATAAAGTGTGGTATGGCTTTTGATGAAAAATCAATTAAGTCCAACAAACATGAACCATGCCCGTCGTCAATAGATGCATCCTTATATACGTTGTGTGTAAAGAATATTATAATTGTCATCCTTAACAAAGACGAAGTAACCCCAGGTAATCTTTTTCAAAAGTTTGCAGACACACTTGTATCTTATAGGTGGGGAGTAATGCAATTAGTAGGCTTAGAGATGCATAATATCCAGAAGAAAAGCAGTTCTTTTATAGATGAGCAAATTTTAAAGGTGACAAAAAAAGCTTTAGGGTATTATAAGTATAAATCCAATATGGGATTTGATGATTATTTAAGAACTGTTATGCTGGAGCAATTATCACTGAATTTGCGTGAAGAAAAGCTGGCGTTGGTTGATGCTATAGACTGTGAAGAATATGATGATAAATTGCAGGAAGAGTATATTTCAATGAATGTTTTTTACAATTCAGCTTGTATTAAAAGAAATAGAACCCTAACTTTTGGCGATGTGTTCCGATATGACAAGAGTTATTACATTTGTATAACAGCATTATGTGATTGCGCAAAACCAGAGAAACGTGATAATTGTTTCTATTTTGCAAAAGGTGTCTCTATAACATCTACTAAAGCATTGGAAATAGGAGATAAAGGATTTATAAGCTATCTTAATAGTAAGGAATATGTAAAATGGAATTTGAAAAAAGACAATGCTGACGAGCCTGTATATATAGTTCCTGAGACTTTTATTATATTAGATAATATGATAAAAGAACAAAAATTGGAAGCCAATAAACTGATTCTAGAAAACGGGAGATTGACATTAAAGAAATATGTATTGGAGTATGTTACCACAATAAAACAGAATTATGCTCAACGAATAGCAAATCATGCATTTACTCATCCTGTAAGAGTTGGTATAGACTTTGTAAAGAAGTAAAAATGGATAAAATTATGAAAATAATAGGCCAAATTAATAACTATTTCAAGCAATGCTTTGAAAATGCAGATATGTTCAAAAATGCGCAAAAAACATCTGATATCAATTCATATATAGCTGATATAGTCAACCAAAAATTACCCCATTTATTATCTGCATATGTAAAAGATAATAACTATTTAACAGTTGGCTCTGTAGGGAAGGGATTAGCCACAAAGACTCCTTGGGTTGCTATCTTGGATAGTTCTATAACCCGTTCTACAAGAGAAGGTGTTTATATTGTATTCTTGTTTTCTTCGGACTACAAACAAGTCTATATAACTCTAAATCAGGGCACTACAGTCCCTGGACAATTTGGGCCTCGCTTAGGCAAAAAGGAGGTCTCTAATAATTCACAAAGAATTAGGAACTTGCTCAAAATAAATAATAAGATTCTGAATGTAGATGGAAATGCAGGAATTGCCGATGAGAAATATAGGCTAGGCGCAATTTATTATACTCTTTGGGATGTAAATGATGATGATAAGGGGAAAGAAGTACTGGACCTTTATATTTATGTCTATAGTCGTTATAAACAATTAACAGGTGTTATTAAATCTTCATGTAAGCAAATCGTTAATTTCAAGGAAGCAAATTTAAATATAAAAAGAGATTATTTAAACTACATTACCGCTATCAAATCCAAGCCCTTTCTTCTCTTGGCAGGAATATCTGGAACGGGAAAGAGCCGTATCGTGCGTGAATTGGCTCGTGCTTGCTGGGAGGAAGGCTCTGCAGAATACGTGGCACAGAAACCTAAGAACTTTGAGATGGTGCAGGTGAAGCCGAACTGGCATGATTCGAGTGAACTGATTGGTTATGTGAGTCGTGTGAGCGGTAGTCCCGTGTTTGTGGCAGGGGATTTCTTGAAGTTTGTGGCTAAGGCTTGGGAGAATCCTGATGTGCCGTACTTCCTCTGTCTGGACGAAATGAATCTGGCTCCTGTGGAGCAGTATTTTGCGGAGTATTTGAGTGTCGTGGAGAGTCGCAAGGCTGATGAGAATGGCGTGATTACAACTGACCCCATCTTGAAGAAGAGCGGTGAGGATTGGTACAGAATCCTTACCAGCGAATTGACAAGTGATGAAAACGTTAGAAATCAATTCTTAAATGACGGTATTGCCATTCCCCAGAACCTAATTGTGGTGGGCACGGTGAATATGGATGAAACGACGTTCTCGTTCTCTCGCAAGGTGCTTGACCGTGCTATGACCATTGAGATGAACGAGGTGGACCTGTATGGCGGACTGGATGACCGACATGAGAAGATTGGCAAGCTGGAGGCTGGCAATTTGATAGGAACGGCTGTGGAAGGCGTTGACATCTATCGTGAGAATAAAGAGGTATGCGATATGGCTTTGAAGTATTTGCAGGCTGTCAATCTGAAGTTGGAGGGGACTCCATTCAAGGTGGCTTATCGTACCAGAAATGAATTCCTGTTGTATGTGGTGAACAATCTTCCTTACAATAAGGATAAAGAGGAAAATGAGATTCCGCAGCAGGAGGTGATAGCCCGTGCACTGGACGAGATAACGAGTATGAAGATTCTCTCTCGCATTGAGGGCGATTCCGACAAGATTAGCAATTTGCTGGAAGAACTTGGAAAGACTGTCAGCGAGCAGCTGAAAGTTATTTCTGGTAAGGAGTATTCTGAAAAGAAGAATGACGGCGAGAAAGTCTATTCTGTCTCATTGGCTAAACTGGAGGAAATGGAAGGCCGTCTGAAGAGTGGCTACACCAGTTTCTGGAGTTAATATACGAAAATGCGTATGGGAAAGATAGAAGAACTATATCAAGAGTGGCAGAGCCTTCAGCCGATAAAAGAGGAATATCTGCAGCGGCTGAACCAAAAGTTCATGCTGGAGTTTAACTACAACAGCAATCATATTGAGGGCAATACCCTGACGTATGGGCAGACGGAGTTGCTGTTGTTGTTTGGGAAGGTAGTGGATGCTGCAAACATGAAGGATTTGGAGGATATGAAGGCCAGTAACGTCGGCTTAAATATGATGCAAGAGCAGGCATCATCAGAATATCCACTGACAGAGACTTTTATCCGCCAACTGCATCATACTATTTTACGCGAAGACTATACGGTTTACAGGGCTCTTCCTGGCGGACAACAGACTTCATACGTGGTGCATGCTGGTGTTTATAAGACTCGTCCTAATAGCGTTATAACTCGTTCGGGCACCCGCTTTGAGTATGCTTCCCCAGAAGAGACGCCTGCACTAATGAGTGATCTCGTCAGTTGGTATAATGAGGAAGAACAAAAAGGAGAACTGACATTGGCAGAACTCTGTGCACTCTTCCACTATCGCTATATCCGTATCCATCCCTTTGAAGACGGTAATGGTCGTATTGCCCGACTATTGGTGAACTTCATTCTTACTCGTCATCATTATCCTATGATAGTAGTGAAGAGTGCTGATAAGGAAAACTACTTGAATGCTCTTAGTACATGTGATGGTTTTGTGGGGACAGCACCGTCAGAAGGTGCGCATGCAGAGATTTCTAAGATTAATCCTTTCGTAGCATATATAGAGGAATGTATGGAGCGCGCATTGGTTACATGCATTAAAGCAGCAAAGGGGCAGAGCATCGAAGAAGACGATGACTTCATGAAAGAACTGAAAGTGCTTGAGAGACAAAAGAAACAGGATATGGCTACGGAACTCTCAAAGAAAAAGTTTAGTCCTAGCGAAGTCTGGAATGTTTTGGAATATGTGTTTTTCCCAATAGTTGAGTGTTTCGAAAAGGCAATTTCTTCCGCAAATGATGTTTTCAGGTTCAGCCAATCTATTCGTGGGAATTATTTGTCGAAAACTGATACTTACAAAGGAGGGTTACATGTAAATTTTGTGATGCGTGATACGAGTAATATACAGGTGAAGGAGTTTGTTAATTCTGCAAAGTCTATGTGGTATCTTTGTGAATTAATGGATCCACAGCATCCTAAATTTGTAACTCTTAAAATAGAGAAAAAGTTTTATATCACCTTCTTTGATGATCATTACTTTGTAGATGGCATATTAAATAAGATTTTTGCTTATGGGAGTTATCCTACTGAGAAGGAGAAAGGCCAGATAGTAAGTCAGTTTAAACAGGATATTCTCTCTGAGTTAAAAGAAAAACTATAGGATGGACTTACTGACCATACAACACGAGGATTTCACGATGTACGTCGAATGTACCAAGTTCGACGCTATCTGGAATAAGGCGAGGGGTAATGTGGGAGAGGCGAATCTTCTTTCTACTTACACTTGGTCGGAGGGTGTTGTGTCGGTAAAACGGAATGGGGAACTGATTGCAAAAGGAGAAAAAACACCTGCCGTGTTCTTCGACAATGCAGAATACCCGGTTTGGGTGGATTTTAACAAAGATGTGACTGATGCTCAGTTCGGAGCTATGCTGCAGAGCGATAATGACAGATTTACTTTCAGGAAGAGCACTTTGGCAGGCTTTATCAACTATGGTAATGATATCGGCAAGAGTGAACTGAACCTTATATATAAGATAGGTAAGGAAACAAAGCGGTTTACACTGGGCTATGAGGTGCTGAGTACGAAACTCAACTATCATGAGCACTGGCGGAAGATCATCGAGGACATAGAGCAGGAGTATAGGATGCTGTCGCTCGACTATATGAAGCGTACCTTTCATGGTTTTACGCCAGATACAACGGGAGAGATGCCAGAACTGATCTGGTGGAGCGTGTTTGCAGGAGAACAGCAGAAGTTTATCAAAGCTTGCAGGAATATCATTGAGCGCCCTCGCCATCGACTGCATGGATATGAGGTGTATCTGAGGGCAGATAAATTGAAACGAGTGCCTGCAAATATTGAGAATGAACTGGCAGAACATCGACGAGAGCCTGCGCATCTATATAGGGTGGAAGAGCAGATACAATCGAATGATACTCAGGAGAACCGCTTTCTGAAATATGCGCTTGGTCAGATTACAGAGAAGTATGAGTCGCTGAAGAAGTGCATTGAGGCCATTAAAAATGTCTCTCCTGTGATGAAGAAAGATATGGACGAGATGGTGGATACGTTGAAGCATCTCAGGCAAAATCCCTTTTTCAGGACGGTGGGAAGATTCAAGGGATTGAATCAGGAGAGTCTTGTGCTGCAAAGGGCAACGGGATATAGTCAGGTCTATACGACGTGGAATTTGTTGCGACGAGCCTATTCGCTGAATGATGGTATCTATCGCCTGCAGTCGAAGGATATAGCCACATTGTACGAGATATGGTGTTTCATTGAGGTGAGCCATATTGTGAGGGATCAACTTGGTATCAGCATGGAAGATATGGAGCATCGTAATCGTATGGAGATGAACGGCGTATTTACCTGGGAACTGGGCAAAGGCGAACATTCTCGTATTCTCTTCCGAAAGGATGGAGTGGAATTGGCTGAGTTAGTCTATAATCCCAAGCATACTGATAAGGATAATGAGAATATTAGTATGGAGAATCTGGTTGTGCCAACCGTTCCCCAAAAACCAGACATCGTGCTTCAGTTGAGGAAGGATGATGTGCAGAAAGGCATGAAGATGACTTACCTCTTTGATGCGAAATATCGGATTGACGGGAATGTGAATGGAGTGGATACACCACCAAATGATGCCATCAATCAGATGCACCGCTATCGGGATGCTATCTATTACAAGGATTATGATAGTAGTAAGTTGAAGAAGGAGGTGATTGGCGGCTATATACTTTTTCCTGGAGATGGAACCCCTTTGGATGTAGCAAAAGCTCGTTTCCAAAGGTCGATTGATGAAGTGAATATCGGTGCATTTCCTCTAAGGCCTAAGGATGTGGATAATCGCAAGTTGCTTGAAGACTTTATTGCAGAGTTGATAGGGAATAGAGCAACTGATATGTTGAGTGATGCTATTCCCCAAAAGGGACTCTTCTATCAGGAGGGTGAACCACTCTATTTGTTAATTTCAGCAAGTAATCAGTATAATGTTGGCATTATGGCCGATTTGAAGAATGGGCTTCCGTGTAAGTTTAGTTGCAGTCATCAGGGAATTAGGGAAGATGTGGATTTGCGGCAAATCCGTTATTTAATACCTGTATTGAATCAGAAGTTATCGGGTTATTATGCAGTGAAGTCTGTCAATACTAAAGTAGGAGAATCGCTTCGAATAGAATTTGAACTTGATCAATATAAGGATTTAGGCTTTGCTGTTAATGCAGCAACTCAAGATTCTTTGGGCGTTTCCATGACTTATATGGAATTTGTAGGACTTTGTAATAGCCATGTTGTTACAGAAAAGTAGTCATGGATAAGCTCTCTAAAGAACAACGGCACAAAAATATGGCAGCGATCCATTCAAAGGATACAAAGCCAGAAATGATTGTGCGACGTGGGTTGTGGAAGAGAGAGTTCCGTTATAGGCTGAACCATAAGCGGCTACCTGGGCATCCTGACTTGGTACTGAAGAAATATAGAACGTGCATCTTTGTGAATGGTTGCTTTTGGCATGGCCATTTGGTGGATATGGAAGTATTAGGAAATTCTGAGTGTTGTAAGATTCCCAAGACGAACCGAGACTTTTGGGTAGCAAAGATTCGCAGGAACAAGGAGCGGGACAAGGAAGAGCAGCGTAAACTGGCTGAAATGGGCTGGCACTGCATCACAGTATGGGAGTGTGAACTGAAGCCGTCGAAGCGGGAAGAAACGCTGGAGTCGATTGCATTCACGCTGAACCATATATGGTTG
>OCTX014559498.1_pt1 | contig 26167 bp, 22 predicted proteins | sample 1539691 | NCBI WGS metagenome assembly OCTX01 (sample SAMN02144231, study PRJEB22623) | gut metagenome | biome: sheep rumen | host: Ovis aries | place: New Zealand
TGTCTCTGCCTTTGGTCGTTTCCTTTGGAATATGCCAGAACTCCAACATCGCAGAGTCGGCAGCAGCAAACAGTATCTGGTGAAAAAGAAGGAATAACGCCCTTGCATACACTATTTATATAACTGCATACATTATATTATTTATTTGAATATCAATCAGATAAGTGTTTAGTGTATGCAGTGTATGTAAAATTCACAATTTAGTATTTGATATAAAATTTGTCTTTTGCAAATAAGTATCGGCTGATGTGTAATTTGTCTGAAAGCCAGGCACAACAAAGACAGCCTGCCACAACAAAGGCCAAGGCAACTACTGCAAAGCAGATGGCTGTAGGATCGAAACAGAAATAAGGCACAGCCATCTTGGTTATGACGGTGAATATGGGGGAGAATACTAAAATTGTCAATGAGTTGCTTCCGAAATAATGTAATAATCTTCTTGTGCCGTTACCTATATAGTTGTAGGCAAATAGCAGAAAGCTAATGACGAGAATCGTGATAGTGATTCCTGCAAATGTTCCCGTATGATAGTTTTCCCTATCTGAGAACAAAATACACAACGGAAGTATTGCAAGAGGCGAGGCTGGTATGGCTTCAAGGAAATTCATCCCGCTTCTGGAGATCCAAACACCTATAAGGAAACAGATAACATTCACCCAGTGGAGCCTGGTGATTAAAAAGGTCAGTCCATATAGTATTAATCCTGTAAGAATGAAAGCTGTCATGCTTTTCATTTTTAGAATTTTATAGACCACATAATATATGATCGTGGAAATAATCAGGGTATGTAAATACCAATATGGATTAGATGGATTCTCTAATATCTTGTCTATGATACCTGTCAGTGTCAGGTTTGAAATGGAAGTGTTAGAATGTATGGTATTACCTAATAGATAGACGAGCAGTATATGTATGGTCTCAAAAACAACATAAGGGATAACAAGTCTCCTCAGCCCTCGAAAGAATTCCGGTGTGTCTTTTTCAATGTTAGCAAGATAGCCAGAAATAATCAGGAATGCTGCCATGTGGAATGTATATACAGCCTCAAGCAGCACTGGATAGTTCTCATAGACTGGTGCCAAATGGAAGGTCACCATCAACAGAATAAAAATCCCTTTCAAATAGTCTAATTGATGTATTCGTTCTCTCATACCATTTTGTGTAATTTTCGGTTGCAAAATTAGTCAATAAATCTGAATATTCGCTCATTTCGATATAAAAAATATCCAAGAATGTTTTTTTTTCTATTTTTATTTTGTATTTTTGCATTGTTAATGATTGGTCATATGGCAAAACTAAAGGTGTTGGAGGTAATACGTCAAGGACAAATTGGTGGTGGAGAATCACATTTGCTAGATTTGATCTATTTCATGGATAAGGAAAAGATTGAGCCAATATGCTTGTCCTTTTCAGACGGTGACATGGTAAACCGTCTGAAACAAATGGGTGTTACATGCCATGTGATTGATACGGAGAAACCATTTGACTTGAGTGTTCAGAGAGGAATTATCAAGTTGATACAGAATGAGAATATTCAAATAATCCATGCTCATGGCAGTAGGGCGGCCTCAAACATCCTTTATCCTGCTCGTAAATTGCATCTTCCTTTGGTATATACCGTTCACGGGTGGAGCTTTCATGATGATCAGCCTTACATTGTTCGGAAACTGCGCGGATATAGTGAGAAGATTATCTGTAGTTCTGCCAGTCAGGTTATATGTGTTTCAGAAAGTAATAAAGAAACTGGTCGTAAAGTTTTTGGGCTCAAAAATGCTATCGTTATAGAAAACGGTGTTAATCTTGACAGATTTAATCCAGAAACATCTTATAAAAATCTTAGATCTGAGTTTGGATTCACCGAATCAGACTTTATTGTGGGATTTATAGCCAGATGTACCAAGCAGAAGAACCCATTAGCATTTCTTTCAGCTTTGGAAATGGCCCATAAAGCTAATCCTTCAATCAAAGGACTATTTGTTGGAGAAGGTGATATGGATGAGGTGGTTGATGTTTTTATTTATCAGCATCAGATGTCTGGCTATCTTTATCGCTCTCCATTCCGGACAGACGTACCAGATTTGTTAAACTGTATTGATGTCTATTGTTTACCAAGTCTATGGGAAGGTCTTTCTATTGCTCTCTTAGAAGCGATGGCTATGCAAAAAGCAATCATTGCTACTCCTACAGATGGAACAAAAGAGGTGTTACAGCATGAAAAGAATGGTTTTATTGTACCTTTTAATGATGTTGAGGCAATGGTTGATGCTATAAACAGTTTCTTTGCTGATCGGCAGATGATGGCAATTTGTGCTAAAGCAGCTCGTTTGTATGTTGAGGAACGTTTCAACGCAAAACGAGTCGCAGATGTGGTATTGAAGATTTATTTGGATTTATCTGCTCATAAAATGAATGTGTATTTATCGTTTTAAGGATAGAGATGTATTATGAATAATTATATGAAAAATATTGGATTTGAACGTATTCTTGCTTGGTTTGTCTTTTTGTATTTTATTAGAATCTTATTAGATAGACTATTAGCACTTTATAATATTCTTATAGGAAAAACTATACTTGACTATAGAATTTTTGATATTAGTGATTGGCTAATTAATTATGAAGGTGGTTTTACCAGACGTGGTCTATTGGGACAAATACTTTGGGAGATAGAGCAGTTACACCTTTATGATGTTCGGATGGCGATTTCGATTATCTGTTTATTTGCATCTATTGTTTTACTATTTTTTGTACTTCGTGTCTTTAAAGAAGAAGGATGGTCTTTCCTGATACTTCCAACGGGTTTTATTTTTGGCTTTACTCTATTTCGACTAGGTGGTCGTAGAGATATGTTGTCTCTTTTACTAACATATGTGCTTTTCTTTTTATTTGAATACATAGTATATCGTCCGGGGAAGAAAAGTGTTGGGTGGCTTTTGTTTTATCTGATTTCTTTATTTCAGATTTTAATGCACGAAGCTTCGTTTTTCTATGTTTTCCCGATCTTGATGTTGACATATTTGATGGAATTGAAGAAAAATCAAAAGTCTTTTTGTAAAAATAGTCTATTATGTTTATTGCATTTTGTGCCGATTTTTCTAACTATGGCAGCTGTTTGTTTATTTAAAGGAGACCCTCTAACTGCAGAAATTATATGGAATTCATGGGAAAAAGTTTTTAGCAGTTTCCCGTGTAATAGTGATACTACTGTTATTGGTGAAGGGGTCGATGCCTTAACATGGGGGACAAAAGATACATTCGTTAATCATTTAAAAGCCTCTTATATAGGATCACATTCCCCCTCGTATATGCTAATTCCTTTATCCATATTTAACCTATTAGCATCTTACTTACTTGTTTCACGTATTAATACAGTAGATATGGGTATAATTAGGAAGAGACAAATGAATAATGTGTTAATGAGTAATATTTTGCTAATTCAATTTATTGCTATGATTCCAATGTTTACGATTTTATCATGTGACTGGGGTAGGACTATTCCTTATTGGTTATTGTCTTCAATGTTCTTTTACCATATATATAAGAATGAGAAAATTGATTTTTTGTGTTTAACAAAAGTTTCACAGAAAATTCAAAAAGGTATCTCACAAAATCGAATCTTGAGTAATAACTACACCTATATTATTTTAACTCTTCTTACTCCAATACCTTGGTCTGGAGCTCCTTTTGATTTTGCGAACACATTTCAACAGGGTATGATCAAGTTTTTGCAAAATGATTTAGATCATTTTATTGCATTTTTCAGTTGATTGGCGATAGTAGGAATTTAGAGAGTAGCCAGCCGTTGTATGCCAACAGGTAGGTGGTGATAGTCGCTATGCCAGCACGTAGCATGGCTGAACGATGTTCCCTCAACAGGAATGCTATTGCAATTGGGAGTACAAAAGCCCAGTGGGGGGTCACTATCTGTATCTCGTTGATGCTGAAGCCAAGTACAAAATGTAATAGCATGTCGAATGCGAACCACAATAAACACACTTGGAGCAGCCTATTCTTACGTCCCTCCCACATTCCTGCAAGAGTCAGTATAACTATCGCTACTTCTATGGCATAGTTCCACCACCAACGATAACTCACAAACACAGGTCTATTCACGTAAATGTCCTCTAGTAGGTAATCAGGATGGAATTGGAGCGACTCACCAAGTAGATTCTCGTATGCTGTGCGTAACCGAGGTGTAGTTATGTCTGTCCACCTCAAAAATTCGCGGTTCGATAAAGGCTTTCCTGTCTTTATAGGTTGGCTATACTTCATCGAATCAACCTGTTTCATCTTCATCATCTGTTTCTTGCGCTCCTCGGGTGTCATTTGAGCCCAATGTGCTTTAATAGCTTCTTCTTTCTTCATTTTTTCCTTAGCTTCCGCCTTCCCATGAGGTATTGTATAGGTATGAAATTGCCATATTGCTGATCCCCATAACAGCACAGCAGGCAGGATGACTGCCAGTAACATATAGCGCAGATGGAAAAAACTGCTTCGATTTACCGCTAATCCTGCTAGTAATGTCTTAATACCATTGCTCAACGTTACTCCTGCAGTGACGAAGAAAAGAGCAGCTGACTGCCACCATCTTAATTGCAGTCTCCTTTTAATACACAGACCAGTGATGTATATTGTCATTAGCAGTAACATCATTGATACAGTGAAGTGATCGGGCACTATCGGCGAAAGCATTACGTAAGCCAGCGAGAAGAACATTACTGAGAGAAGTGTGGCGTCACGTTTTGATATTTCTGTCACCTCACTGAGCGTGCGGTACAGGAAAAGGTAACTATACACAGTGCAAGCAATGAGTGGTACTGCTATCACGTATTGTGCACAGTTTACTCCTGTAATCCAAGATAGTCCCCCGTTCACTATATGAAAAGGCCATATCATAAAGGCCAGCAACGGGTGGCGATGTACCTCATAGATCACGTCCCAGTCTGTTACAGTCATATATACATAAGGGTCGTAGCCTGCAAGGTGCATCTTTCTTGCAAATAGTTCCTGGTATGGACCAAATCCAGGTTGTTGGAATAGACCATGAAGTCGATAAATAAAAAGTGCATTCATTACGGTGACAATAATCGTCACAACAGTCGCTTGTAGACGTTCTCCATGCCTTATTTTGAATAATATTTCTAACATCCACGTCATATAATTGTTGATTTTTTCTATTTGTAACTAATGTGGAACTTATCTTTTGCGAACAAATGTAACCATCAACAAAACAAAAATTCTTTCAGAGATTCTAATTGATGTATTCAGTCTTTCATACCTTTTTCAAGATATTGGGTGCATGATTCTTTAATAAACCTGAAGATATTGTTCGTTATTTTCGATATTAAACACTTATATGTTCTAAAGGTAGATAATTGCGAAGAAAGATACTGACCATCCAAGAATACAAAACTGAATGAAATAATCTTTGACTAGTAATTTCGTGGGGCTCCCGCTCGTGCTATAAACGATAGTATTTTGTAAATACCTGAGAAGCCCGATAAGTACCCAAACGGAAGTTAGATAAATATAATGTGAGCCAATTCTTGAGATGACTTCACTCGACATGGTGTACATGATGTAGCAAACCATTGTGATAGAGGCGACGATGGCAGTAGCACCATTGATGAATTCTTTATTATAGCCAGTAATTGACACACGTGGTTTAATACCAGTTTTCTCGAATAAGGTGAAATCATCACTTCTCTTAGCAAGTGCAAGAAATAGTGCTAATAGAAATGTCATAAGAACTAACCATTGTGAAATCCAGATATTTGTGGCTATTCCACCAATCAATACTCTCAAAACGAACCCCATGGCTATAATAGAGACATCGATTATGGCATATTGCTTTAATTTTAGGCTGTATACGATGTTCATCAGCCAATAGCTCGCGATAATGGAAAACAAATAAGGCATATTTACACTTTTGGAAAGTAATAATAATGCAAATGCCCCCACCATGCAAAGAAACGTCATGAAATATCCAGCTTTTATACTTACTGCCCCAGAAGCGATTGGCCTTTTGTTTTTTTCCGGATGTTGGCGATCTGATTCCGCATCTTGTAAGTCATTAAAACAATAGATGCTACTTGAGATGAGACAGAAAGATGCAAAAACAATAAGTGTCGGCCAGAAAAAATGTTCTTTCAACAGATTATTGCTGAAGAAAATTGGTGCGAAAACAAATATGTTTTTTAACCATTGCAGTGGGCGAATGAGTTGTATATATGCGAACATTATATGATTTGCGTTTTATTTTTGAAAAACCATTCATTTCTACATTAATTTTGCAAAAGTAAGAAAAATATATCAGTTATGCAAGTTTTATACCGAAATATATTGTTTTTCTTTTGTTTTTTTGTATCTTTGCACTCATAATGATTGTTAACATGGTAAAAAATAGAATGTTGATATATTACAAATTATTATTGTTTATAGTATATGAGAAAGTATATTGTTATAGTATTTGTTTTGTTGGCATCAGTTGTTGCTTTGGCTTTCTTTTTCTATGAACCAGGCCACAGTCCTGCTGAAATGCAAACTGGTTTGAGTGTGCTACATCATAATGATGATACGATAAGGATAGCATATATTGGTGATAGTTGGGCATATAATCATAAAAAAGTGAGATGCGTTATTGATTCTATTATACATGATCAGACGGGAAAACCTGTACAAATTAGGATTGTTGGAGTCGGAGGACTTACAAGTAAAGAAATTTATAATGGCGTTTTTTTGAATGAAGAATTTAAATCTGTTATTGAGTGGGGACCTGATTTCTGTTTTGTGTCAGCGGGTATTAATGATTCAAATATAAAAAACGGGCGTAATAACTACAAAGAAAATATGCGGTTATTAATCTGTTTGCTACTTGATAATCATATAACTCCGGTGATAATGGAAATACCTTATTATGATATATATTATACATTTTGGAAGAGATCCCCTATTTCTTTGTTTAGATGCATTCGATCAATACTCTGGACTCAGTCATCTATCAATTGTATAGATTCATATTCAAACTCATATAATGACTTAATAACAGAGCAGCATTGGCAAGATGTTGTTATCACTATTAGGCGTACATATTGGAATCCCGGTGGCTATAAAGGTCAAAAAGAATTATATACATTAGATAGGCTGCATTTAAATCAAGAGGGGTATTTAGTACTTGATTCCTGTATTGCATCTCATATTGTTGCGTATCTTATGCAAAGAAATCTCAAATCCAAGAATTAGGTTTATTTATTATTGTTTATGACAGATAAAAACAAATATTCAAATAACCAGAAAGATCCTTATTCTCATAAGTTGTCTTTATCAATAGAAACCTTGAGGTTTCCTTTGATCCTATTGATCATTTGCCTTCATTGTTACACTTCTACGAGTGCAGTAACAAGAGGACATGACACCTATTTCCGTTTAATATATCCAATCTCGTTATGGTTGGGAGAAACAGGTGTTCCTGCTTTCTTTTTTATTTCTGGACTATTATTCTATTACAGTAAGAAAACTTTTTTTCAAAAGCTAAAGAGTCGATACCATACTCTCTTAATTCCTTATTTGTTTTTTAATGCATTGATATTGTGCGGATATCTGTTTCTTATGTGTTTGGGGAAAACAATCTTTATTTTAGGAAAAGATTTGGCTGATTACACTTTGATGGATTATATAAGAGTTTTTTGGGATAGGGGAGTATGGGATAACGGAAACGGCTCTCCTTTGCTTTGTCCTTTGTGGTATATCCGCAATTTGATGGTATTGGTGATTCTTTCACCAATTATGTATTATATAGTAAGATATACGAGATTATTGTTTCCTATCCTGTTCGGACTGTTCTGGATAAATGCTCATGACAGTGCATATACTCTTCAAAGCCTGACAATGTTCTCTTTAGGAGCCTATTTCCCCATTTGTGGCAAGAACCTCATCGAATTGTGTGAAAAGTACAAGGTCTTTGTTGTTTGTGCTTTCATATCTTTTGCTGTTATGGATTTCCTTCATTTATTTGTATCTATTCCATTTGCACTTCCTTTCCATAGATTGTCATTAATCGCTAACACTTTTTGGGGTATTTCTTTCATCGGTGAATTTCTGTACCGTCATCATATATATTCTTCTTTTTTATCCAAATCTGCGTTTTTGGTCTTCTGCATCCATTATCCATTTGTAACCAATTTAAGACCCCTTTTTTCAAAGCTTAGTGCTTCGTCGGATATTCTACTTATTGTAGCCTACTTCTGTTCTGTTGTAGGTGTTACATTGCTATGCGTTTTTCTGTTTGCGCTACTTAAGCATATCATGCCTAACTTCATGAATGTTATTACTGGGAATCGTGGGTAGATATGATATCATGATAGATATATGAAGTGATACATGAGTCGAGCAATAAATAACCCTTTTCATTGAGATGTACATGATCTTCTTTGTATAACATATGAGAATCTTTATATCCTTCTGGATTCCATTTGGAAGCAGGAATAAATATAAGTTGTTTGCTGAGTCCATTACGATTTAGTAATGATTGTAAGGCAATTCGGTAATCTTCAAAAGACCATAAGGGAGCATCTGTTATCCAACTTGATATGTGATGTCTTATATGTTCAATCAAAGATTCTCTTTGATAAATGGCCTTATAGTCAACCTGAGGCATATCAATAATAATAGGTTTTATACCTGCAGAGAGAAGTTCTTTGATGATTAGGTTATAATGGTAACAATAATTTTCCGTTCCCATTTTGGCTACGGCATCATTAATACCTGCGGATACAATTGCGTAGTTGGGAGATAGTTTAATTAAATCCATTGTACCTGATGGGGAGCAATGCATCTTATTATAAATAGTTTTTGTCTTAGCACCAACATTTCCTTTTGATATGACTTTTGTTGGCCTATTGATTTTTGTTTCTATGCATGATTCCAGATGTTGGTCATATTGGGAATGGTATGAAGCCCAACTATCACCGATGAAGATGACTATAATTGTATCGTTATTATGTTCGACGTCTTGGTGTTTTGAAACAAATTCTTCTGCCAGCGAATAATAGTCCTCAAGTACATATCCAATATGTACAAAACCAATTACGATTAAAATGAATACTATATACCATACTTTCTTCTTTGCCATAAATCTCTCTTTCTTTAATTGGGTATAACATCCTTTTCACCGAATAACCCTTTACGAAGGAAGTCGTTTTTATGTAATAGAATAGATAAGATTGTACCTCCAAATAGAGCTACAATAATTCCACATATACCACCAATAATACCTATTTCATCCTTGTTCGTTAGTTTACAGTACACAATTGAAGCTTCCCGTATAAATAGCATTTCTATACAAAAAATAGTAAGCGAATGCTTCCCCCAAAGTGCAAGTAGTTTCCCAATCCAAGTCTGATCTATTTTTTTTGAACTCCATAGTACAATTACACATCCTGTAATAGCCATTATGAAATAAATGATGAAGGAAGTACCATATTGTCTTATAGAAAAATTAATATCTCCTGCAACACATAGTAGTAATGAGTAGATTAGAATACAGATAAGGATATTAGATTCCTTCCATGATAAGATGTTATATTTCTTTGCATGGAAACCTGTGTACATGATAAGCGAAGATAGAAAAGCAGTGTCAATACTCCATGGTAATAATATGGGTATTTTAGAAAGAATGTATGTGAGACATAAATAAAAAAATATGATTAAGCTCTTGTTTCTATTGTAAAGTAAAAAATAGAAAAGTAAATAAGAAACGAGAAGTGATGTCATAAACCACATGGGATAATTTCCCCAAAGGAAGAAATAATGATTTTGGTCAGCCCCTAAAGGAAAAAAGCAATACCTTGAATAAAGAATACCATATAGTCCAGGCATAGACCAGCCTCTAGAATATAGTAAAAGAAGTAGATTGAAAAAGAAGTAAGGTATTAATAATTTCTTGGCTCTCTTTATCATAATTTGTGAAATTGTGTAATTAGCCGAGGTGTTTGATGTCATATATCCAGAACAAAAATAGAAAATTGGTACAAAGAAGCCAACCGACCACATCATTAGATCGTGTGCTTCAGTATGGCTACATACTACCAATGTAATACCAATTCCTTTTGCGATGTCTATATATAATAATCTTGATCTTGCCATAACTTTATTCCATATGTAATAACTTAAGTAAGTTGGTGGATAATAATTTAGAATATTTGTCTGCTCCATCCTTGTTAACATGTCCTTCGTCATAAAAGAGTTCTGGATGGGCTTGAAAATATTTATTGTTGTAGTCTATCAAACATGGAGCTTTATAATGATGGCATAGATCCTCTATTGCTTTGACACATGGTAATTCCTTTTGTTTGAATGAATTTAGGGTTGGTGGATAGCAAATAACTATATCAATATTCTTTGCCTGGCATTTTTGAATGATTCTTTCTATACATTCAAGCTTTTCCTTAACAGGTCCTTCGTATCCTTCAATATGTTTGAGTTGCGGAATTTGTGTTGGTCTATCTTTAGGCATAAAGCCATTTTTAGGATATGTTGTGTTGTCAAAAAGCATGTATAGTAAAACACGTACCCAAATGGTATTATATCGCAATAGATTAGAATGAAGTAGTAATCGATCGAAACCGCTTGTTTTGTTAAAGTGGGCATCTATACTTGTATATCCCATGCCATAGTATGGTTTGAGGATATCATAGATACCTTCTCCTACACTTGTGCCTACCTCCTCTGGCCTTAATCCTACAATAAACATTTTGGGAGTATGTCTTTGTAGAATGCAATCAATGATGGTTTCAAAGAAGAAAACACCTTGCCCTGTTATGCCGCCATTGTAGCATGTCATGGAAAGACTATCTTCAATAATCTCAGGATTTACAGAATTTAAAATGGCGCTATTCCCAATACATATAATATCGGTATTAACTTCTTTGATTAATCTGTCAAGTGGCTGATATCTTCCAACCAATTGATAGTTCTTAATGTAGTATTTGCAGCAGAAACCAATGGTAATATCTGCAAGTACCAGACTGATAATGATACCTATTATGTATGTGATGACTTTCTTCATGTGATCAGAATTGGAAATAAATGAATTGTCCGCTATTGAATTCTGCGCATAGCAGTATGATCATGATAACTACAGCACTTGAAGATATACTTACCCATGAACGGGAATTGTGCATAAGAGGAAGGTTTATATGATACTCATCCTTTATTTCTTTGAAAAGCAAGATGCCTATCATGAATATAGGTAGAATCAATGAGGGAATGCCGTCTCCTTTGAAAAGTGGGCCATGATCTGTGAGAATCTTAGAAATAATGGTGACTGCTTCTGCGATGGTATTGGCTCGAAAGAATATCCAAGCCATCGAGATGAAACAAAATGTAGAAATTGTTCTATAGAACTTAGGAGCAAAAGCCTTCTTCTTTGTCAGTTTTGAATAATATGAATTACAAATGAGATATAGGCCATGAAGACCGCCCCAGCAGACAAAAGTCCAATTGGCTCCATGCCAAAGGCCGCTGGTTAACATGGTTATTAATAGATTACGATAGTGCTTTGCTTGACTGCATCTGCTTCCTCCTAATGGAATATATACATAATCGGAAAACCAGGATGATAATGAGATGTGCCAACGGCGCCAGAACTCTTTAACGGATAGTGACAAATAGGGACGGTAAAAGTTCTGCATCAGTTTGAATCCCAGACATTTTGCAGTACCAATGGCAATAAGCGAATATCCACCAAAATCACAGAATATCTGGAAGGTGAAAAAGATAGTCGCTAAAAGAAAACTGGTTCCGTTATGGTTAGGGACATTATTGTAAACGGCATCTACGTATGGTGCTACATTGCCGGCAATGCAGAGTTTCATAAAAAAGCCCCAAATCATCATCTTTAATCCATCGATGAAGATATCTCCGTCAAAGGTATGCTTGGTATGAAATTGTGGCAATAAGTTTTTCGCCCTTTCAATGGGGCCTGCGACTAACTGGGGGAAGAATGAAACAAACAAAGCGTATGTGATAAGGCTTTTTTCTGGTTTAATATCTTTACGATAGACATCAATAATATATCCAATACATTGAAAGGTGTAGAATGATATTCCTACGGGTAGCAGAAAGTCTGAATGGGGTATATATAATCTATATCCAGCTAATGAAAAAGTCGATGTTATTGTGTTGATGGCGAAATTATAGTATTTAAAAGTAAATAGAATAAAGAGGTTAGTGATGATACACGAAGTAATAATCAGTTTCTTATGTTTCTCATTCTTATCAGTCAGTAATGCACATCCCCAGGTCGATAGTGATGTGATCATGATCAAGACAGCATACGTTGGCTCCCAACTCATGTAGAAATAATAACTGGCTATCAGAAGCATCACGTTTCTATACCAGGATGGTATGCACCAGTATATGATGCATATAGTAGGAAAGAAAATGAGATATGTCAGTGAATTGAATAGCATTCGTTTTTTTTAAAGATAATCTTCTTTTTGTTAAATTTAGAAATAATCAACAATGTAATTTGATATAAATGTCGTTAATGCTCAATAGGGTTCTATGGCTATTGCTATACCATGATTTATTAGAAAGCGAAAAAGGATATCGGAACTTTGACTAAATCGGCATAGGAGATAAGTGTTATACCATATTTGTCCATTAAAAGCTCTTTTGAAAAACATTTTAATGCTTCATATTCGTTTATTCTGTCCTTCCATGTGGGATTTCTTTTTCTAAGTTCTTCTGAAAAAATGGCAGGGTGTACATGTAATTCACTAACACCATTCTGAATATTAGAAAAAAAAGTATTTAGTAAATCACATTTTTGTTCAACACTTTCACTCTGAGGAGAAGTATATGGTGTTGAATACACAAAGTCAGGGCAACAAAGATGGAAAAATAAATTCATAGCCCATGCATATGGTTGAATTTTAAGTCCAGGATAAATACTTTTAACACCATCTATATTATATTTCTTAAGAGCATGCCTAACTCCAATCCTCCTATTTATTCTCAGGCGAAGGAGCGCTTTATAGAAGCACTTATACCCTCTTAAACCTAAATTAGGAATAACACTATACATATGATTGTCTAAATGTGAAAATTCAATTCCATCATTCTTAATCTTCATAATTTGAGAATAAATCTCATTAATAATATCTTCATCAGAGGCATTGGCAGCAAAATCTCGATAGGAACAAAAAAGTACACCATTCTTATCTTCAAGGGAGTTGGCGTGAGTCACACTTGAATAGGTAATCTTATTTTCGTTCTCAAATCCGTCACACGTGAGAGTTAGATGAACTCCGATATTTTTCAATCCTAGTTCGCGAATTTCTTGGATCGCTTCTTCATACGCCCTACCATTTGCCATTAATGATGTCGATGAAACAATTCCTTGTGTCATTAAACAGCATATAGCCTGATTAAACTCAGATGACATCCCGAAGTCGTCTGCATTGATTATTAGATATTTTTTATTATTCATCATCATTTATAAATTCTTCAATCCACGATAATACATATATAGATATGATGGCATAACCTTTACAATATAACATCCAAGTCTTGAAAAACCACACTTCGAATGATATTTAATGAGTATATTCCAATGCTTCCTAATATACCCAACTGCTTTCTTGGTTCTTCTATCATTATAAAGAGAGGGGAATAATGATATCCGCCCAAGGAGTTCATTAAAATACATGATGTTTTGCAAATATGCCCATTCGATAAGTTCTGGACATTCTTCACTAATAGTCTTTTCTATAATACGAGAACGAGCAACCCTGTTATTTATATAACTATCAATTTTTTCTTTAAAGTAACTATGGGATAAGGAGTCTTCTCTATAGTTAATTATGTAAAAACATTTATCAACAACAACGCAATAATTACATTTAACAAAAGCCTTGATATTCATTATAAAATCCTCATCGGTTTTAAGTCCATCATTGTGAGTAAGATTGTTTTGAGTTAAAAACTCTCTCTTGAAGATTTTTGTAACAGATCCCGTATATATTAAGTCTTTTGAAAGCAGATGGCGAAGAGCTTCAACTCTGTCAAATACATATAATTCCCCACTACATTCAGTATGACTTATATTTCCATGAGCATCTGCTTCTTTAAAATTGCAACATATTATTTCAGAATTGGTGTTTTTACCAGCACTAATCATTTCATAAAACATTGTTGGCTCTATCTTATCATCACTATCTGTAAAAGATACATAATCTCCTTTGGCGAGATTAAGACCAACATTCTTTGCAGTCGCTGGACCAGAATTCTCTATATGAACAGTGTGTATATAAGGATATTTACATGCATATTCCTCACATATTTTACCAGATGAATCTGTAGAACCATCATCAATCAATATAATTTCTATTGAAACATTTTGCTGATTGATTATGCTGTCAACACATGTCCTTAAATAATTCTCCGTATTATATACCGGGACTACAACACTTATATCCATTTTGTTTATGCTATTTGAAAAATAAAGAAATAGTTTATTATAAACTTGAAAATAGTTCCTCCCATCGATTCATAATGTTACTACTATCATAGCGGGCAACATTAATTATAGCTTTCTCTCCCATAGATTGCCTAAGGTTTTCATCAGCCATGAGACGCTTTAAAGCTTTAGCTAATGCCATAATGTTGCCATTTTCGACTAAAATACCATCTTCTTCGTTTGTAATGATGTCTCGTGGTCCATAAGGACAATCAAAAGATATGCATGGTAACCCACAACTCATTGCTTCTGCAAGGACAAGACCGAATCCTTCAAATCTGGAACTTAAAACAAATATGGAACTCTTAGAAAACTCCTCTACAATGTTTTTAGTCGCAGGCATGAGATGGACATTGCTGTTCATTTGGTATTTATCTACTATTCGTTGATATGGTTTTCTGTTCTCATTTCCAAAGATGTACAGATGCCAGTCGTTAACGTTTTTGTTAATTATGTGCCAAGCTTCCAATAACAGATCAAAGCCTTTTTGGTGAACATATCGGCCTGCAGCAATAATTCGTTTGGTGCGATAGTCTGATACCTTTTGGGGGGTAACGGTCAAAAAGTTTGGAATGACCTCGATGCGATTAGCATATGATTTCCAAAAATCCTTGTCTTCTTGGGTTAATGTGACGATGCAATTAACCTTCTTAATCATCTTTAAAATTTTGTAATCCCATATAGAGAATAATCGGGCAATTGCAGGGTTGTATGCGTAATTCTTCATGGAAACAGTATCACTTTTCACATGAGATTCAATAATTATTTTAGCTCCATTCTGTCGTGAAATATTGATGATAATGTCAAGTACGGAGAAGGCATAACCTGTACAGATGATAAGATCTGGGTGAATAGCCTTAATCAAATTGGTAAATTGTTTCTTAAAAACTTTTCTTGCAGCGAAGTATGATTCGATCCATTTTAAGATCGTAAGTCCTTCCCGCTGTGGAATGGGGGCGTCAATAGGATAATAAGATAATTTATTATCCAAATGAAATGGAATTGGGATGTTTTGTTGTGCATACGTCATAAGATCGATCACATGGTTGGAGTTGTTAGCCAAGTAATTCATCTTGCAGGTTAATATTCTTTCAATACCTGCTAGATTATCCATTTTATCTATTACATATAATATTCTCATTTTGTTGAATGTTTGAGTCGTATGAAATAATTCGCAAATCTATATACCCATCGTTGGATGGTTGGAGATTGTTTTAGCTCAGGTAGCAAGGAGACCAAAGGTACTTCTTTTGGCGTAAACATTGTGGCGTAGTCTTGAATGATTCTTTCGGGAAATAATTCTTTTAGGAATCTTTGACGCTCGGTTTTATAAAGTTCATAATTGGAACTAATGCCATTTGTATCGTAATCAGCAATGATATCCTTTATGATTGTGACAGAACAATTGTCTATAATGATAGACTGAAAATTAAATTTAGCATCAGCCATGATGATATAGCTTTCGTCATATAGCCTTTTGTCAAATAATGACCTTTTTATAAACGTAGCTTGATGGTTAATTGTATATTTTAATAATGTCAGGAGGGTTACATTCTGTGGAGGGATAGTATGTGAAACACCTTTTTCTGTTTCATAATAGCCACCTATGATGATGTCATCATCTGAATGTAAGCCTTCAATTGTTTCCAAGGCAGATGATGAATGGTAAGTATCACCTGAATTCATAAAATTCAGATAATCTCCAGTGGCCTTCCTAATTCCCTTATTCATAGCATTGTACACCCCATTGTCTGGCTCCGACACCCAATAGTCAATTTGTGACTCGAATTTTTTAATGATATCTATACTTCCATCTGTTGATCCACCATCAATGATGATGTATTCGAAGCCCTGGAAAGACTGTCCCAAGACGCTCTTGATGGTCATCTCAAGTCCGTCTTTGTTGTTATAGTTAATTGTTATGATAGAGTATTTCATTTCCTGATAATTGATTTGATTCTGTTGAGACTGTCCTTGGCACCTTTTGCAAACAACAGAGTTGCTGTTAGGTTGATAAGTAAGAATATGGTCATTCCAATGGCAGAATATGCCATCCAATACCATATATTGGTATATGGATTAATCGGAAGATGATGGAGTATAGCTGTTGCCAATGCAAACGTCGATAATGAGATCATATAGTTTCGTATCACTCCTGTCCAATATGTGGTTACTGATTCTTTGAATCCTGAAGTAAAAAGATAATATGGTTTCCAAAAAACAATAATGGGCACAAGACTGGCTAATTTGCCTATTAGGATACCTATAATGCCCCATTTTAATCCACATATAATCGTTACTGTCACGTTGATGATTAATTCTGCCCATGCTGCCCAGACATCGGCATAGAGACCATGTGCAAAATTAAATCCATCTACTGATTGACGTGAATTAGTGATGTATATGTATAAGATGAGCAGAATCAGAATTCGATGATCCATAATATACTCTGTTCCAAGCCAATGGGCAATAAATGGCTCCAAAAATGTGTAAAGTGCGAAACTGAGAAAGGCTGCAATCGTGTGTTGGATGGTTGTTAGTTCCCAAAAGACTTTCATCATTTTATCTTTGTCTCCTTCAGCTACCAAATTGCCAATACTTGCACCGATACTTCCCGTCATGGAGTAGAATAGGGAAATAAGTTTTGAGATGACAATCATATAGTTGCCATAATAGGCAACCATTTTCAAGGAGACAAATAGAAATATAAAGAGCTCGTCACTTTTGACTAATACGAAATCCTTGATTTTATGAATAAATACTTGCTTGGTTTTAGCGATGATCTCGGGATATTTCTTGATGAGATATCGACCGTCACTCTTGTTCACATGGAGCCATGGGTATTCCTTGTTAATTTTCCAATTAAGGATGATACAGCCTAAAATGCCAAACAGGAACTCCACGCCAACCCATACATATAAATTCCGATAGTGATAGGCTAAATATATCTGTAATATGATTCTTACAATTTTGGCTGATTGGAAATAGATGGCGACTAAGTAATTTTTCTGGTCTGCCGACAGTAAAGTCTGCCGATAGTTGATAAAATAACCAATCAGTGAAGATCCTAAAAAAGAGTAGAATGCAAGATAGATAATGCTTAAACCTAGATTGGCATTTGCAAAAATCAGTGGAAAGAAAAAACTGATGATGATACCGCCTGTTAAAATCGTTAAACCTATTTTATGATAGAGATAGCCCAATAATGAAAGAATCTCTTGAATCTCTTGATGGTCGTTAGATTGGATAGGTTTGAATAAAAAAAAGCCGACACTTGCACTGATACCAAGCTCAGCTAAATTGAGGTAACCAAGTATGTTTCCCAATGTACCTGTTAAACCTATGAATTCATTTCCTAAGCAGTCGAGGAATATTTTTCTTGAGAAGAAAGCCAAAAAAAGAGTCAGAAAGTAAAACAAAAGATTTACTTCCGCATTTAATACACTTTTATGGACTCTCCCGCTCATGTTGTATGTTCTGTATGAATGAAGTCTGTATTCTTATGATCCATGTGAAGGACATTCTTTAGCATGCGTAATACCAATCCCGGAATTGTCAGAACCTTGGCAAAGGAACTGAGTCGCATGGGGGCAGGAAGGGCAATAAACAGGGATAATGCCAGAATGCCAAAAAGAATCCACCATTTCTCACACCATGATGGCATTAAGATGGTCATCATCACAGAAATACCTCCTAACAACACAATCAGAATCGAACGGGGAATCAAAGCCTGTTGGATGGTCTTGTCGATAAAGTTAACTTTACCGTGAAGAATGGCCTTAGGAATCTTAGGTAGATTGCTTAAAAGACTCTGTACCTGTGCTGTCATCCAGCGCATGCGCTGTTTCTGGAAGTTGTCCTGGTTGCTGACCTTCTCATCAAAGACATGGATATCCGGTGCATATTTGATAAAGACTTCCTGATGGAGTAGGAGGGCTTCCATTTCGCGGTCCTCACCTGCAGTTTTTAGTTCAAATACATTTTTCTTAAATAAATCATAGCTAAAGCACATACCAGAACCTATCAATGCAGAGGATAATCCTAAACGATTATGGGCCTTACGGAATAGAGTGTTGTTAATCTCTTCACTGGCACCATCGAGAACTGCCACATCATTATTGGCATTCTTTGCACAGCGGTGACATTGGATGGCATCATAGATTGTGCTCAAGACATTCAACTGATCTAAAAAGTCCGGGCGTACCACATTGTCAGCATCTAAAATCACTACATTATCAAACTCCCCTTCCACCTTGTTGATGGCATACTGCATCGCTTTGGCCTTGGAACTTTTTTCAAAGGCAGGGGTCAGTAGGGTAATGGGTAATTTGCTTAATTGCTCATTGGTCTCTGGTTGCATGTGGTCAGAAATAACGGCTACCGTATAATGGGTCGCAGGATATTTCTGAAGCAAAAACTGTTCTACTGCATTGATGATAACCCTATCTTCTTTGTAGGCTGGATATAGTATCAGGAAACGTCCCATCCGATGGTATAAGGCCTGTGCATGAATCGCCACACGATCCTCTTTCTCATAGAACAGGGAAATGACGGCAAAGAATGCCACATAAAAGACAGAGAATGAAATGATGACCCATAGGGTAATCTCTAATATATGTAAAATCGTCCAAATCATGACTTTTTATGAATTTTAAAACTAAACATTTTCCATAAACTGACAAATGGTGAACGCAGGAACGTTTTGTCCCACATCTCATCTACCAGATAATCAGGCGTTGCTATCGCAAAGATAAACAAAGCAAGTGCACCTAAAATCCACCATTTGATGGCCATCGATAGATAAATAAAAGGTAAGATAATGCACATAATCATGATAATACCTACCATGGTAGTCCTAGGCACAAGCATCCATTGGATCAATTTATCTGATAAGTTGTACTGCTTTCTATATATTGCTCCTGGTAAATATCTGATATTTCTAAAAAGGTTGGCAAACTGTTGAGTTGCCCAACGGCCTCGTTGCTCATTCAGTTTCGAAGTGGTTCGCTTCTTTTCTCCATATACATAGATGTGATCAAAATAGTCCACAAAGATGTCTTGACGCATTAATAAAGCTTCCAGTTCCTTATCTTCACCAGATGTTTTGGTACGCATCACATTGGTTTTGTACCAGTTGAAATCGAAGACTGTTCCAGAACCTGCTAAAGCAGCAGATAAGCCAAAACTGATATGCCCTCGGCGGAAGATGGTATTGTTGATTTCTTCAAAGATAGCATCCATCCGGGCTGCTGCCGTATCTCTGTTCTTGGAAATTCGGTGCGTCTGGATGGCTTTAGTGGCGGCTATCTCGTAGGCATCGTTAACTTGTTCCAAGAAATCCTGATCAATGATGTTGTCTCCATCCAAGATGACAACGGCATCATAGATCTTGAATTCCGGGAGATTCAATATCGCATATTGGAGTGACTTAGCCTTGGAACTTTCCTCGAAGTTTGGTATCAATAAAGTAATAGGATATTGAGCCAAACGCATATTGGTTAGTTCGTCCTGATGATCCGAAATGACAGTTACATCAAACATACGCTGAGGATAGGCCTGGCTTAGGGCTGCAAGTACCGTTTGCTCTATGACATGATCCTGTTTGTAAGCGGGAATCAATATCACAAAACGGTTGAATTTTTTTGCTTTGGGTATATCTGGTTTGCTGTGGAATAGGGCTGCTACAGCAAAGACACCTAAGTATAATACGGTACCTGCTATGATAGCGAAGAGAATCCCATCAAATATAAATAATATCGACCAAAAATCCATAATCCTAATTTATTGAAGGTGATTATTATAGAAATCACGTAAACCATTTTTGGTTGCTTTAAGAAGCCCCCATTTGCCTGACAGGGCATATTTAAGGATGTCTCGCACGCCCACAACTCCTAAGAGGTAGGCATATGTCAGGTATTTGGTAACTCCATTCCAGTTTCTTTTTACCAACAGAAGGCGGTTGCGAACAATGTAATAAGTTCGTAGCGGACTATTCTGTCCTGTAGCCTGGCTTTCTTTATGGTATACCGTACATGCAGGATCGTACCATATCTCAAAACCTGCACAGGTAAACATCATTGACCAGTCCAGTTCCTCATAATAGAGAAAGTAGCATTCAGGCATCAAGCCCACTTTATCAATAGCTTCCCGTTTAATGAGCATGGCAGCACCATGAGCATAAGGGGTAGGGTGGGCTGTATCGTATTGACCATGGTCTTCTTCACCAATGCCAATGGCTTGGTTCCGAACCGTGATATTTGATAGAGAGGTGTAGCCTGCAAATTGAATCGGATGATTACCCCAAGAGAATCTCAGCTTGGGGCAGACTATTCCAATCTTATCTGAATTCTCTAAACGTTTGATAAGAGCATCTATATTGTATTCTTTGAAATAGGTGTCGTTATTGATCAGCAAGATATACTTTCCTTTTGACGCTTTTATGCCTATGTTGTTGCCGCCTGCAAAACCTAAGTTATGGGGGCTGCGAATTACTTTGACTTGGGGGTATTTTGCAGATATGACACTTGCTTCATCTTCTTTTGAGGCATTATCTACCACTATCACCTCCAGATCATTGTTGAAGGGGATGGAATCAATTAGTTCACAGGTATCTTTCAACCCATTATAATTGATTGTGATGATGGATAAATTACACTCGTTCTGCAAGTTTCTTTTCTAATTTTATACGTTTCTTTTCTGTTTGTTCTGCTAATCGTTGTTGTTCGTATTTGATCCAATCTGATTCCAGATATGGGAGAATATATACAATAGCCAGTCCACCAAAAAAGATCAAGCCATTAGGATATTGAAAGATGACCTGATTAACATAACCCGCTAATTGTATGGATGCAAATGCACAACATAAACTTGCACCAATCCCTATCAGAGACCGGCTTTTTAATCTAAACAAGACAATGTATGATGCGCCACAAAACATGATAATCATGCAGCAGGCAAATACAGCTACACCAATAGGTCCCGTTCGAACCCATATATATACATACTCAGAATCAGGAGAAATGTCGGATAATTTTTTAAATTTATTCCATGTGGGAATATTTTCGGAATGGATTCCGATGCCAATTCCCCATGGGGCATCTTTCATGTATTTGGCTATAGCAGCTTTATTAATATCTCGAACACCGGAAGATGCATCATTCTTGTCGAATGCTGATCGCATTCGACGAATCTGTTGATTGCCATTTCCAATATTAGTAAATAAGAGTATGATCACAAATACTACAAATGCGATGGCACAAGGAATAAGGATGCGTATAGATTTTGATAAAAAGAGAAATACAAACAGTCCAAACATGAGAGTCACCATTGCAGTTCTCGTTCCAGACTGGAACATCCCCCATATCACAGCGATTGCGGTAATTAAAAAGAATAACTTATCCTTCTTGATTTTTGATGTAATACTGATAATCAAAAAAGCAGTGCTTGCTGCAGCTGCATTACAACCATAATTGGCGGCATCCGTAAAGGTTGACCAATATCTAATAAGAGTGCCTGCTTGTAAAAGGTGAGTAGTGCTACCTGAGCCATATAGGAAAGCATTCTCCTCTGGTGCCAGGCCTATGTTAATCATTTTCCAAGTCCAAAATGCGGAAAAAAGAGAAAGGCTGGCCCATATCCTTAGGTAAGTCATGAGGATACGGGGGGATGTCACATAAATACAAAAGACAAGTAATATCCACAAGACTTGAATTGCCATAAGGCGTGCCCCAGTAAACCATGCGGTAAAATTCATTCCCAAGCCACAGGTGTCATTAAAGATTTCAATAAAGCAGAAGCCAAACCAAATCATCAATGCTGCCAACATGATATTGACAGCTCTATCAAATTGTGGGCTCTGCCGGGCATCAATTATTGCTACTGCTACCAGAATAAGCTCAAGTGCTTCGTCAATTAATGAACTGGGCATGTGCCAATTAATCAATTTAAATGGAATCAGGTAATTGACAATGAATAACATACAAAATCCTGCAAGTCGCCATTTAAAGATAGCATATATTATTAGAATAATGACAGGGGAAATACAAATGATGGCAAAATTACTGAATCCCGCATCTATAAATTCATATATAGCCAAACAAAACAGGAGAAAGAGAATTAAAACTCTTCCTCCATTTTCATGGGTATATTCTGATAGTCTATTAGAATAAACTTTATTAACCATTATTTTGCATGACTATTTTCTACAGCTGTCAGACCCATTTGAGACATACGGTAAACGAAATTGTTAAACTTCGTATAAGGCGGTAACTGGCCTACGAATTCCTCAACTGCATAACGTTGACACTCTGTCAAGTACATAAAGAGGGAGTCCTTGTTTTCCAATTGAGACTCCAACTCTTTTAGAGCTTTTTGATCCACATCTTTCCACGTGCGATTCGCACGTGTCACCATCAGATTAATGGTTCCCATATTTAACAGGGCAGGTGGAATCGAATGGTCATCCAAATTAGGATATTCCACAATGGCGATTTCGTTGGGCAGCAAGTCTGGACAAATATCCTTGATGTCCTTTGCCATGATAAAACGGCTGTCTTCTGCTAAGAAGTCCTCATCGTAGGTCAGACGTCGTACTTGGAGACCGATGGAAATCCAATAGTTTTCCAATTCCTGGGCGATATAACTTTTACCGTTGGCAGCATCTGTAGAAAGCAGGTTGAGCACATTCTGTTGACCATCCTTGAAATTGGGGAGAAGGGCCTTACTAAGTTGCCGCATTGCCATATCGGCAATCGTTTTGTTGAAACGGCGGTAGCGCAGGGTGCTTTCTTTCGGGAAACAGCCCATGACGGGAATCTTGGTAATCCGTTCTGAACGCATGCGGTCACGAAGCGTACGATCCAACAATTCGACGATAAAGAAGTACATGGCCGTTAAAACAAATGTCAACATAAAGGCTCCCAACAGAATCATCATTCGATTCGTTGGTTGTGCATTCATCGGGAACATGGGCGGATTCAGAATACGAAGTGTAGCCGTCGTCATCTGTAGGTTCTTCTGGCGGAGACGGGCAGCATTTAAAGCATTTAGCATTGACATGTAATTACCCTCGATAAAGCTGATATGGCGATCTTTACGAGCGATGGTGGCTCCTATTGGCGCATAATAGAGAATCTGGCGATCTAGATCTTCACGCATCTTATTTTGAACCTGTACCTCGGCTTTTGTTTTTTCCAGCAATAAAACCTGCTCTAACCATCTGCCAATCATGTCATTGGCTTTCACACCCGTCTCTGTGCTATAGGCTCCTGCCTCAATATCTTTGACAAGACCTTTTACATTAGCTGTCGCATCAATGAGCATCTTCTCAGCTTTTGCCAATTCCTGTTGAGACTCTATACTGCTTCCTTCTTCGCTACTCATTAATTTTAGGTTGGAAATACGTGATTGGATACGAGATATATCTGTAATCTGGTTTGTAAAATCTTTGTTTGCTTTAATAATTTTAGCTCGATCACCTAATTGACGTTCTAGATAATCCATTAAGGCCCGTGTGGTTGCCTGACTCATGTATCGGTTGTTTTCGGCATTTTGCTGTGCAGCATCCATTCCTGCCAATTCTGCAGTCTGTTGCCCATAGTTGATGATACGTTTTTCTACATTGTAGCGTATCAAATCATCTTCTGCATTTGTCAGAATGCGGTATAAACGAGCCACCTCACGTTCAAAGAATTTGATGACATTGTTTGTTTCACCATAGCGCAGTTGGGCATATTGACGGGCAAAGACCTCATTCAAGATGTCTATTGTGTTATAGGCAATGCCTGCATCATTGGCGGAATAGCCTATGTCAATGATATCACTTCTATTAAGTTGTATAACTTTTAATCTAGCTGTGATATTATTGATGCCAAAATAAGGATGGTAATTCAGTAATCCAAAGACAAAGTTGTCTGCAGATGGTTTTTCGTAGGCTTTCAAATTCGCATAAGTCGCATTTTCACTATTATGGTTGATCAAAGCCTTGACCTCTGTCGGGACACTATTGTTGAGTTGACGGAAATGCTCTGCCGAGATATAGTTGTTGTCTTTGTTGGGATTACCATACATCATACAACGGGCAAACAAACGAAGAGAAACCTCATGAATAGTTACATCTGTTGTAATCAACAACATCAGGTTGGTCATGTTAGCTTGGGTGTTTCCACCTGCAACACCTGATCCCCCTTCAATGTTATATCCCGTAATCATACCCGTATAAATGGTTGTGCTAGTATCATAAATACGTTCCATGTTGCGAGTTGTAAACCACGCTACAATGAGGGCAATTAGTGGCAGGATAATGAGATACCACCGTATTTTGTATAAAAACCTGACAATATATCTGAATAAATCCATATCTGACAATTTTAGGTTATTTGTTACGTTTAAGCGCTTTAGCTGCCGCTTTTTCAGCCTTACGCTCTGCTTTTTCTAAGGCCTTCTCTCTCTTCTCGGTTTCTTCTATTGATTTCTTAACACGCTTTTTGATTGCTTTTTGCTCTTTCGCCACTTCTTTATCTGTCTTCTTGACTGCTGTATCAAGTGTAATTTCTGTGGTTGAATTAGTTATAATCGGTGTATGTGTTAATATTTCTAACGTTAAAATATCAGTCGTAATTTGGGTTTGCATAGATTGGTAAGCACCAACCTGTGCACTCTCATTTAACTTGGTTGCAGCATATCCTCCAATCTCTAAATTCCCATTTTCAAAATCCTCACGAGTTAAGGCACCTGCACCCTGCAAAGCTGCCGCACCTTCTCCGAGGGTTTTTAGTGTGACCAAAGCATTTGTAATCTTTACAAACAAAGATGCAATCTGTAATTTAAGCTGATCATAGGCTATATCTTTAGCAAGTGCAGCCTGGTCAACCTCCATCCTTTTGCGTTTGACAGCTGCAGTCAGGTCGAGAATATCTTCTATAGGAATAGCCAAGTTTACACCAAAATTCCAATAGCTTTGTACATTGCCTTGGAACTGGTAAATCATCGGTCCGTATGAAGAGGTGTTGTTTCCCCACATATCGGCCTTACCATAACTATAGCTTGCGTGCCCCGTCACATAAGAAAAAATGTGCCTTTTCTGCTTTGCAACTTCTGCCTCAGCCAATAGTCGCGCCTTCTCCAAAGTCATAATCTGTGGTGTTGACTTGGCGTTCTCTAATAGGACGGCCAAAGGTGGCAGGTGGAATTCTGAGAAATTGATGTCTTTCTCATTACTGGAGTCAAAGAAACCTGCGGAAATACCACTCTCGTCGAATTGGGCGAAAGCAGTAGCACTTAATCCTGTGGTTACTATTATCAACAAAAGTCGTCTGAACCTATTCATGATGTTGACTTCTTTGAATTTCTTGTTAAACGTTCTCTTTCTGGACAAATGCGGTCAGCGTGCGGAAGATGATCTTCATGTCCAAAGCGAAATTATAGGTCTGTCCGTAAGTAATGTCGAGCTGCTTACGCTCTTCAGCTGACATCATGCCTCCCTTACCACGCTCCTCTACCTGCCAGAGACCTGTCAAACCTGCCGGTGCCATGAAGCGGTCGATGCTGGCATCTACAGTGAGCTTTTCTGCCTCATACAAGGGCAAAGGACGATTGCCGACTACCGACATGTCGCCTTTCAGGATGTTGAAGAGCTGGGGCAGTTCGTCG
>OCTX012249956.1_pt1 | contig 26142 bp, 23 predicted proteins | sample 1539691 | NCBI WGS metagenome assembly OCTX01 (sample SAMN02144231, study PRJEB22623) | gut metagenome | biome: sheep rumen | host: Ovis aries | place: New Zealand
AGTCCCCAGCATACAAAGGTCCAGTTGGCTCCATGCCACAAACCACTTAGAAGGAAGACGGTAAAGATATTGCACTGTTTGCGTAGCGTTCCTCTTCGGTTGCCGCCCAAAGGGATGTATACATAATCTTTGAACCATGTCATGAGCGTGATGTGCCAGCGGCGCCAAAAGTCTTGAATGTTCCGGGCGAAATAAGGTTTGTTGAAATTATTGTGGATATTGATGCCCAACAATCTGGCTGATCCGACAGCAATGTCGCTGTATCCGGAGAAGTCACCATATATCTGAAGCGTGAAGAATAATGCTCCGAGCCACAGATCAGGCAGACTTGCCGTGGTATAATTGGCAAAGATATAATCAGCTGCCGACGCGCAGTTGTCAGCCAAAAGCATCTTCTTTACCAGTCCCCAGAGGATGAGCTTCATGCCCTCGCGTGCGGTATCAAAGTTAAAGTGGCGCTGGTGTCTGATTTGCGGCATCATGTCATGGCCGCGCTCTATTGGGCCTGCCACCAGTTGGGGGAAGAACGTGATAAAGGTGAAATAGTTGATAATGGATAGTTCTTCGCGACGGGGTGAGCGGAAAATGTCAATAGCATAGCCGGATAACTGGAAGATGTAAAAGCTGATACCCACGGGCAAAATAAGATTTATGGTTGGGAAGTCCAGTTCTACACCAGCAAGCGACATCGCCTCAACGAAATTTTCCGCAAAGAAATTATAATACTTGAATACTCCGAGGACACTAAAGTTGGTGAGTAGCGTAACGGTAAGCCAAAGTCTTTTGTGTTTATAGTTTTGTATGCATCGCAACATGATGTAATTAAACAGACATGTTGCGATCATTAAGATGAGGTGCTCTACGCTCCACCAACCATAAAAAACCATGCTCGCTATAAGCAACACAATGTTTTGCTGCCTTGCATTACGGGCACGCCAATATAATACAAAGACAATGGGTAGGAACAGCAAATATGTCAATGTATTGAAAAGCATATATACGGATGTGCCTAAATATCCTGACCTATGTCACAACGATAGTATTTGTCTTGGAAGTGGATTTGTTTAGCTGCCTGCATGGATTTTGCCAATGCCTCGTTTTTGTCTTTTCCGTAAGAAGAAACGGAAATCACACGACCTCCGGCGGTAACCAGCCGGCCGTCCTTGATAGCTGTTCCCGAATGGAAAACAACACTGTCTTTTATCTGGTCCTCGCCTGTTATGGGATAACCTTTTTTATACGCTTCAGGATAACCGCCGGAAACTAACATTACATCTACGGCACTACGCTCGTCAAACTCCACTTTTCTTTGGTCTAAGTCATGCAGAGCTACGCCTTCCAACAAATCAACTAAGTCGCTTTTCAGTCGCAGCATCACAGTTTCTGTCTCAGGGTCGCCCATGCGGCAATTGTATTCTATGACATACGGATTTCCCTCAACATTAATTAGGCCGAAGAAGATAAAACCGGTGTAATCTATACCTTCTGACAAGAGACCATTCACTGTGGGCTTGATAATACGTTCTTCAACTTTTCTCATCCATTCCGGTGTTGCAAAACTGACAGGCGACACGCTACCCATTCCTCCAGTGTTGAGGCCTTTGTCGTGCTCACCGATACGTTTGTAATCTTTTGCTTCGGGAAGAATCTGATAATGTCCGCAGCCGTCAGTGATGACAAAGACAGAGCACTCAATACCAGAAAGGAACTCTTCAACAACCACACTTGCTGAGGCTTGCCCGAACATACCGTCCAGCATTTCCTTGAATTTGTCCTGGGCCTCGACGAGATTATCAATAATCAATACGCCTTTACCTGCACATAATCCGTCGGCTTTCAAAACAAATGGCGGTTTTTGAGTGGACAGATAATCCAGACCAGCCTGAATGTTTGTGCCGTTAAATGTCTTGTGGGCTGCCGTAGGAATGTGATGACGCATCATGAAGTCCTTGGCGAAATCTTTGCTACCCTCCAGCATGGCACCTTGCTTACTGGGGCCAACAAGGGTGATAGCATCATATTCCTTTTTGCCTTTGAAATAGTCTTTAATGCCTTCTACCAATGGGGCTTCTGGGCCTACAACGATGATGTCAATATTCATCTTCAATGCAAAATCTCCCACGGCCTGAAAGTCCATAATATCCAGATTTACCAGTTCGCCCTGATTGGCCATACCCGGATTGCCAGGTGCGATATACAATTTCTTCAAACGAGGACTTTGGGCAATCTTCCATGCAATAGCGTGCTCTCGACCACCACTACCCAAAAGCAAAATATTTTTCATGAGTGTTTCTATTTTAGATAATCTTCAAAATATCGTGTTATGTGTTCATGTAAATGTACCCTGTCTCTGCCAATCATGTTGTGGCCGTCACCGGGATATGTAAATAAGTCAGGATGAGTGCCGGCATCTTCACATGCCCGGATAAAGGAGAGTGTGTGTTGTGGAACACATACGGGGTCATTATAGCCGAAAACAATGAGCAAGCGTCCTTTCAGATTACCTGCACGTAGCCGCAGATTGCTCTCGTCATAGCCTTCCTTGTTTGTTTGAGGAGTGTCCATATAGCGTTCCCCGTACATTATCTCATAGTAGCTCCAATCTATGACAGGCCCTCCTGCAACACCAACTTTAAAAACATCTGGGTATGTCAGCATGAGGTTTGTTGTCATAAATCCGCCGTAACTCCAGCCGTGAACACCGATACGTTCAGAATCAACGAAGGGTAGCGACTTCAGAAATTCAACGCCCTTTATCTGATCTCTCATTTCTTCCTTGCCCAAGTGGCGGAAAGTGACATTCTCAAATTCCAGTCCACGTTCATCAGAGCCACGTCCATCCAGAACAAATACAACATAATTCTTTTCTGCCATATACAGTTCCCATCCGCGACACATGTAACCCCATGAAGCTTCTACCAAACGTGTGTGAGGGCCTCCATAAACATATACAACGGTTGGGTATTTCTTATGAGGGTCAAAATCTACAGGTTTGATGAGTCTGTAGTATAAATCCGTTTGACCGTCTGCCGCTTTGATTGTTCCGGAAGTGATTTCCGGGACAGCATAAGATTTCCATGGATTGTCCGCTGCAAGCAGTTTGGTCATCTTGCCCGAAGCAGTGTTTATCAAATCTATCTGACGCGCCACGTCAGGTGAGGACCATGTGTCTGCCAGCATAGTGCCATCGGCAGACAATTGACCTCCGTGTACGCCCGTGTTGCCACCGAGAAGCATGTGCATGTCTTTATCTATGCTGACGCTGAAAATGTTATGCTGTATAGGTGATATACCTGTGGAGCATATGATGACGCTCCGGGTCTTAATGTTAAATCCCAATAAATCCAAAACGACACCCAGAGAATTGTCTGTAATCTTTCGTATGACTTTACCTTCTTTCAAACTGTATAGATACAAATGGTCAAAGCCGTCTTTCTCGCTCCAGAAGATGAATTTGTCTCTGTCCCACGGAAGGAAAGTCAAACCATGATCTGGCTGAACATATTTTGGATGTGTCTCTTCGTATAGGGTCTTCTCCAATGTACCGGTAGCTGCATCAAACTGCCATAATTTGAGGTGGTTCTGATCCCGGTTAAGGTTATACAGGAATATCTTTTTGGAGTCTGGACTCCATGTGATACCGCTGTAATATTGGTCTGTGTTATCGCCCGTCTGTAACCACACTGTTTTCTTTGTTTGTACGTCATATACGCCGACACTGACTTTGTGGCTCTTCGTGCCTGCCATCGGATATTTTATAGGCTGCAATACGGCGATGCGGGATGAGATGTCAACCAAGGGGTAGTCTGGCACCATACTCTGGTCCATCCGGTAAAAGCAGAGTCGCATGCCGTCTGGACTCCAGAAAGTGCCTTTTACTATGCCAAACTCATTGCGGTGTACGCTTTGGCCATATACGATGTCATGACTGCCATCTTGGGAAAGTTGTCTTTTTTCATTGCTATACAGGTTTTCCACATACAGGTTATCATTAAGGTTGTAGGCCATCCATTTGGAAACCGCCGAAACATCCCGATGTTGTCTGCCCCGAAATTTCTTTTGTGTGAGCACTTTTTTGTTCTTCCAGTTGTATTCAATATATATACTGTCGGTATGAAAACATACAACAGGGATGTCCTTCTCCGGAAATGAAGCGTAATCTAATGATTTAATGTGTTTGCATGCAGATGTAATCTCCTCCAGACTGAACAATTGCTCCCATTGTCCTTTCCCATTATAAAAGGCACACGTGTTTTTTTCAATTCTCACTAATTTGTTGCCATGCCATTGCAGGTGCATATTCTGAGGCTGCAACTTTTTATAGTTTTTGCCACCGGGTATAACTTCTTCCAGTGTGAAATGTTTCTGCTGTGCCATGCTTGGAGATGAAAGACAAAACACAAAGAACAATAAAGCTAAACAGGGATTAATCTTCTTTGCCACGACGTTGAAAACCTCCTTTCGAATGTGACCCGAAATTTTTCTTGAAACCGCCACCTCTTCCCTTGTCAAACGGGCGTTTCGGGCCGCTAAACTTCTGTTCGTCATCTTTTCTCGGACGGTCTGAATGGGAAGAATACTCTTTTTTGTAGTCTTTTCTCTCTCTGCTGTCCTCTTCTCGCCTGCTACGATGAGCTTCCCTTCTTTGATTGGCTACAAATTCATTGTGCCGGCGGATAATGAAATCGGGTATCTCGTCTTCTTCCATGAATTCAGTGTTTTCATTCTGAACGTGTTCACGGCGTGGCTTGAATATCTTACGCTCAGCATTGCGGTGCCGCTCTTCGTCGCTCTTCATGACACCTCCCTGGGAGCGGAACTCATTCAGGCGGCCGCTAAAGATTGAGTATTTGCAAAATGTGCAATTCAGTGCGCCATTATATAATGACACTTTAAGGCTCGGTCTCAAACCGATATTGTCAAATGTTTCTTCACGATAACCTATAATCCATGCTTCGTTTCCCACAAACTGATGTTTGAGCTTCTCGCCTATGGTACGGTATAGGCTCAACAGGTTGGGTGACGAGATGCGTTCTCCATAGGGCGGATTTGTCACCATGATAGCTTTCTCTTCGGGTTGTGTGAACTTCTGTATTGGTTGTACGGTCAGTGTAATGTCTGACGTCACACCGGCAGCTTTGACATTCTGCATTGCAGCTGCGATAGCTTCCCAATCTTGGTCGTAACCGTAGATGTGGTGCGTGAACTCACGTTCTTTGCTGTCGTCATTATATATCTTCTCAAACAATTCCGCGTCAAAGTCCTTCCATTTCTCAAATGCATAGTTCTTACGGAATATGCCTGGAGCCATGTTGCGTGCTATCAGTGCAGCCTCGATCAGCAAGGTTCCTGAACCGCACATGGGGTCAATAAAGTCACATTCACCGTCCCATCCTGTCATCATTATCATGGCAGCGGCGAGCACTTCATTAATGGGACTTTCTACGGAAGCCTGGCGGTATCCTCTTTTATGCAGGCTCTCGCCCGAAGAGTCAAGGCTCAGTGTGCAAGACTTGTCTGAAATGTGTACGTTAAATTTGATGTCAGGCGAGGCGACACTGATGTTGGGCCGCTGTCCCGTTTTCTCGCGGAAGAAGTCCACAATGGCATCCTTAACTTTGTAAGACACAAATTTTGAATTACGGAAGTCTTCTGAGTAGACGACAGAGTCTACGGCGAATGTTGTTGATAAATCGAGATATTGTGTCCAGTCTATTTCTTTTACCGCATTATAGACTTCGTCTGCGTTTGTAGCTTCAAAAGTGGTGATGGGCTTGAGTATCCGTACCGCTGTCCTTAACTCGAAGTTGGCACGATACATTATTTCCTTGTCACCAGTGAAATACACTACGCGGTTGCCTTGTTTAATGTCTTCAGCGCCTAATTTTGTCAGCTCCTGGGCTAAGACTTCCTCCAATCCTTGGAATGTCTTGGCAATGAGTTTCATTTTTTCCATTAAAATGTCTTGCTGTTATAATCCACCTAAGTCTTGTGGATAGATTAAATCGTTTTGAGTTTTGCTTTTTTTCTTTTTAGCCTGGACGATTACACTGCCAGGCTCCGTGTCTTCGGTCACCCATACGTTACCGCCGATTACCGTACCTTTTCCTATGGTTATGCGGCCCAGTATAGTGGCATTGGAGTATACGATCACATCATCTTCCAGTATCGGATGGCGCGCGATGCCTTTAATGGGATGCCCGTTGTCGTCAAGGGGAAAACTCCGTGCGCCGAGGGTTACACCCTGATACAGTTTCACGTTATTTCCTATGATGCATGTCGCTCCTATCACGACGCCTGTTCCGTGGTCAATGGTGAAGTGATGACCAATCTGTGCTCCGGGGTGAATATCAATGCCCGTCTCGCTATGGGCCATTTCTGTCAGCATACGCGGGATGAGTGGAACTCCCAGTTTGTATAATTCGTGTGCTACGCGATAGTTTGTCAGTGTCTTGATGACGGGATAACAGCATATCACTTCCCCTATGTTGTCAGCGGCAGGGTCGCCGTTGTATGCGGCAATGGCATCCGTTTCCAACACCTTGCGGATATCGGGCAACAATGTCAATAGCTTCTGTGCTATTTCCTCCGCTTCCCGATAGAAATTGTCGTCGCTGTCGTCATGGCTGGCCTTTGTCTGAAAGCGCAGACCTGCGGCGATTTGCTTTGTCAGCAGTTTCATTAAGCGTTCTACGGATACACCGACGATGTATTTCAGCGTGGCTCTGTTTATCGTAGAGCGACCATAAAAACCGGGAAAGAAGAGGGAGCGGCATAGCTCAACTATTTCTTCAAGCGCTTTGGCAGAGGGTAGGGAGTCTTCATCCTTACATTCATGAAAGAATCCTTTTTCTTTCATCTCCGAGCAATCAGACAAAGACTTTACTGTTTCAGAAAAGAGAGATGACAAATACTCTGAATCCATCTTCAAGATTGGATATTGTTTTTAATTTGATGCAAAGATAGGAAAAAATTAAAAAGAAAGTAGCGCTTATGTTATTTATTTTAACTCTCTTGCCGTCGGTGCAACTTCTTCTGCCTGAACAATCTTGAACAATTTGTCTGACGGGCGTATTTTTTCTGCCACCTTGATGGATACCCGCTGTCCCTTTCCGGCTGATTCCACGGGGTGCAAGTCATACCTTATCTCATCGGCCGTAAAGTATACGATTCCCGTGGTGGGACCTGTCGCCATGAGTCTGTCGCCTTTATGGATGGTTGATGCCAGAATCTCAAACTCTGCTACGCCAAGGTTAGAAAAGTATTTTACGCCCTTGCCTACATATACTTTCCGCTCTGTCGCCGACGAACCGTATTCATTGTTCCATTCGCCCAATGTCTGTCCTTGGTAATATCCATCCCAGAAGCCGCGGTTGAATACTGCAGCCAAGCGCTGGTCCCACTCATCTTTTTTCTGTGTGGTAAAAGTGTTATCCATTACAGAAATCAAGGCTTCTTTATAGCACCGAGTCACATTATATACATATTCCGGTCCTCGCGCCCGGCCTTCTATCTTGAATACTTTGACACCGGCGTTTACCATTTTGTCTAAGAACCGGATGGTCTTTAAGTCTTTCGGGCTCATGATATATTTGTTGTCAACATCCAGTTCCAGCCCGGTCTCTCTGTCGCGCACGGTATAAGCGCGGCGGCACACTTGGAGGCATTCGCCGCGGTTTGCGCTATATCCCAGGTTGTTCAGGCTGAGATAGCATTTCCCGCTGACAGCCATGCATAATGCACCGTGACAGAACATCTCTATGCGGATCAAATCGCCGTGAGGACCTGTTATCTTCTTCTGCCTTATCTGCTCATGGATGTCTGCCACTTGCTGTATGTTCAGTTCGCGCGCAAGCACCACTACGTCAGCGTACTGGGCATAAAATTTCAGCGCCTCGATATTGCTTATGTTCAGCTGCGTTGACAAATGTACCTCCAAACCCGTCTGCCGGCAATATTGCAGTACAGCCACGTCGCTGGCGATGATGGCGGATATGCCTGCCTCCCTGGCGGCGTCACAGATTTCACGCATCAGCGGTAAGTCCTCCTGATACATGATTGTGTTTACTGTCAGGTAACTCTTGACACCATGCTCATGGCATTGTCGGGCGATGTCGCGCAAGTCCCTGCATGTGAAATGAGCGGCAGAGTGTGCGCGCATGTTCAGACTCTCAACGCCAAAGTAGATAGAGTCGGCTCCGGCTTTGAAAGCCGCCGCCAGACATTCCCATGATCCTACGGGAGCCATAATCTCATATCCTTGTAACTTGTCTTTTAACTCCTGTTCTGCCATCTTGTGGAATCAATACGGTGCAAAGATACGATTTTCTTTTTGCCTCTCCAAATTCCTTGCCGTATCTTTGGTAACTTGCTGGCTTGATGATTTAACATTCCCCGCAGATTGTAGCGTGAGTTGCCTGATTTCGTGCTTCGTAGGTTTTCCATGAAATAATGAGAATGAGCGTATAAAGGAGGAGTCAGACGAAATGAATAGAAAAGTGTTCGTTCCAGAGTTTAACTTCGGTTTGGGACAGTACAGCGGTTAGCCTGCCGATATTTTATCCGTTCTATAGGATAGAATGTAGGTTCTATTGTATGGAACGTAAGTTCCGCCCTGTGGAATGTATGTTCCATCCTATGGAACGGAAAATTTTTCGGGCTGATGTGGTGCTTTGTTTCTGTGAATCAGAGACAAAATGTCCGTAATGTCGTGAGAAATACCGAGGGATAGTGAATTTTAATTATGGGTCTGAAAACTGTTTCCCGGCGCAGCAGAATCAAATATACCATGTCATCCCAATATTATTGGCGGATGATGCGGTATAGCCTTTTCAAGGTGTTTTATAGTAGCTTGAAGTGATGCCGCTTTTCCTGCTGTTTCTTGACGGAAGTTCTTGTGTAAGGGTTGGATATTTCGGTAATAAGCGTGTCCTTCACAATCAAGCGTATGTATTATGGATTATTTTTGCCACACGGGGCGTATGGGGAGACCGTAATTTCTTGGTGAAAAACCATGAAAGTCAAATCGATGTTTTTTTCTGAAGTTGAAGAAAATGGCACCACTGGATATTCCCTCCCCTCCATTGCGTAGCCAATAACATCCGCATGTGTCTGCCGGTGTGCCAGTCAGTGATTTGGCATCCTTTAAGGATAAGGCAGTCTTTCCACCTGTATAAGGAAAGAAGATGGACTTGTCGGTATATCCTGCTTTTGTGCCAGTAACAAGGCAACCTGGCACACCGTTTCTTTCTGTTATGCTGACCGTGGTATAGCCGCCACGGATAAGTTCTACTATCTGTGCTCTGGATGGAGTCCGCCAGTGTTTACCCCAAAGCACACAGGCTGCATCATCCTCCAGCTCCAGTTCCTCCTTGCCGTCAACGATGCCATGGATGGCATCGGTGCAATATTTTGTCACTCTCAGATTGCCTTTCGGGGTTATGTCTTTAGCATATTTGTAACATGTCTTTTCAAAAAATTGAGTTCGTGCTGTGCCTGAGGATGGCATCTCATCGAGTATCTTGCTCAATCGTCTGTCGTAATATGTCATACCCCAGCCTTCTATGAAAATACTGTCCCAATCTAAAGGTTGTGTTTCTCCCCACATAAAATAGTCGCCTTTGTTCTCGGGTTTCTCTGCCCCAATGTTGCACGTTGCCCACAGCGTTCCACTGGGTAGTCCGAGGTCCACATATTCGTGGCCGTTCTTGGTGTTTTCTTTTTGCTGTTTTGCTTTTACACTATATGGAGAAAACAGTAAAAGGAAAAGACTGATGATAATGTTTTTTTTCATAATAAAATAGTTATTAGTTGGCGAAAGTTGTTTATACTGCTATTTCTTTTGCCATACAGGATTTATAAAGATAACAGACTATGATAAGTAAAAAAATATCATATTTTTTCAGTTTTATTGTTGCCACACGGGGCGTATGGAACAAGGATTATGTCTTTGAGTCGTTTCACATCTCGAAGATATACCAGAATTTCGTATGCGAAAGATATAAGCCCAACCCATAAACTCATTACCATGATTGTCTATGTACTGGGGGGCAAGCTCGCGAATCCAATAATTCCCAATGTAGCCATGTGTCCATCTTGCTTTTTCTGAACCAATTGTATACACATACTTGTGATTGGGTTTTAATTTTATGCTTGCGCTAAACATCATTCCGAAGGCAGAATATGGTAAGAAAATAAATTTATCCGTAAAGCCTTCCACCTTACTTGTTAATTTCTTTCCACTGACACCATTTACGACACAATTAGTTTGCTTTGTGTAATATATCAGTTCCTCAATTTGGTCTTTTGACGGAATACGCCATTTGGCACCCCAATACACATGGGCGGCGTCATCCTCCAAATCAAGTTCTTTCTTGTTGTCCACGATGCCAAGTTTAGCGTAGGAATTGTATTTTGTAAATTTATACTTTTTCCGTGTCGGGAATATTGAATCTCTGAATGTTGAGTCGATACAATTATATGGACTAAATTCTTTTCTCCCTTTTAAAGAGTAGATAAAAAGGCTATCATGACCAGGTACAGTCCTGATCCCTGCCCATTGAAAATAATCTCCGAAGGCTTCGGGTTTCTCTGCACCGATGTTGCATGTTGCCCACAGCGTTCCGCTGGGCAGTCCGAGGTCCACATATTCGTGGCCGTTCTTGATGCCGATGGTATCATAAGTGTTGACGCGGACAAGACACTCTATTCCTATAGCCTCACACGCCAGACAGTTTTCTTGTGGATACGATGTTCCTCTCTGGGAAGTACACGCATACATGTGTATTACGAGAAGTACCAATAAAGAATAAAGAGTAAGGCTCGTGTTATTTTTTTTCATAAGTTATTATTGTGCGCTGTAATTTATGGAAACGTCAACATGAATTCCTCTGATGTGATTGTTCTGTTGCAAATGTATAAAAAATATGAATATATCACCCTTATTTTGTGAGATTTTTTTAGGTTTTTTATTTTTGCCAAACGGGGCGTATGGGAAGCGCATATCTCTTGCTGAAAGCACAAGGCCTTCCGATGATATCTTTTTCTTTAAAAAGAATAGAGTCTGTATGCGAGTGGGTTTTACGGAAGATAATAGAATTCGCAATATCATTTGTTCCGCACTCACATGTCCAATAACAGCCTTCCTGCCCGATCTTATTTATGGTACTGTTGATAATGCCAGCAGCGGGAAGGAAAATGGATTTGCCAGTGTATCCTTTTATTTTGCTGGTGATGAGGCACCCCCAGACACCTTTGTGTGTCTGTAAGAGACATCGGGTATATTTGTTATTAAACAGTTCGTTGAACTGTTCTTTTGAGGGAATACGCCATTTTGTGCCCCAATGAATATAAGCGGCATCGTCTTCCAAATCAAGTTCTTTCTTGTTGTCCACAATGCCATAAAAACTGTCGGAGCAGTATTTGGTTAGTTGTTGTATAACCATACCGTTTTTGGTGATATTTTTGCCATTTATGAATTTGTAGGCAGATGTAAAGTCATGAAGCCTTCCAAACCTCTTGCTCGGTGGTAATTCCTCTAATAGCTTTCTTTGGTCTCTCTCAAGATAATACGTATGTGGTCCGTCATTCAGGATGAAAGTGAGACTGTCAAGAATATATGCCTTTGTATCGCCCCATTGAAAATAATCTCCGAAGGCTTCGGGTTTGTCTGCCCCTACGTTGCATGTTGCCCAAAGTGTGCCGCTGGGCAGGCCGAGGTCAACATATTCGTGGCCGTTCCTGATGTTTTCTTTTTGCTGTTTTGCTTTTACACTATATGGAGAAAACAGTAAAAGGAAAAGACTGATAATGATAGTTTTTTCCATAAATGCAGAGTTTAAATGTTTTTATTATTAAACTTATTATTTTTATGTTTATGTGAGTATGATATAATGTCTGATTTTCCAAGATTTATTTTTTGGTGTTTTGTGGCAATTCTGTTCAGTTGTTTTTTATAAGAAAAGGCGAACAGATGGATATGTTTTTATTCATAGAATCTATCTTGAATAAATCCACCTGTACCTGTTGTGGATTGAAAGATATGGTATGCGTTTTTGTCTCTCTCTTCTAATTTTACTGCGTTTTTTGTGTAAGGATTGACGAGCCCGGTAATATACATCTCTTTGCCGTTTCCATTAATCTGAACCATGATGTGGTGATTGCCCATGCTTACTTGAAACCATTTGTCCTCAAAGTTGGTGTAACGGTATTTGGGCTTCTTATAATTTACGCTGTCCCCGAACATATACAATGCCTCTAGTTTGTTTGTCACTTTCCCAGGATTGCCGTCCAAATAGATAAATCGGAATTCTGAGCCCTTGTGCCATGTATTGTCGGTAAAGATGTTCCATGCATAGCCGTACGTACCGTGATTTTTGTGGTATACACGCTTGAGCTCATTTAGAACACTCTGCATGCAGTGATGTTTATATTTTTTTGTGAATTCCTCTCGTTTGAGCAAGTATAGATTACTATAGAAAGCCTGCAAAAACTCCAAACGCTCTTGAATCCTATCCTTATATTGTGTCTGGAGCTTATCTGAATATTGTTTGAGTTGTTCTTCGTATTTTGCTTTTCTAGATTGAGTTAATGCGAGTGGAATCTTTTTCTTAAGATCATTTACATATTTCTCTTCCCGAAATCCGTTGCCAAAACCATATTCGGCAAATTTGTAATTGGAATAATACTTTTCTTTCGCATCAAATGCGTTGCCAGTTATTTTATCAAAGCTATCATACGTCCCCCAAGGCTTAGACCCGTTTTCTTGCAGTATCATCCATGGCGCGTACGAACCTTCGTCTTTGGAGGAGTCACCAGCTTTGCAACTGTACAGCAACAGAATAAAAATTATGAAAGTGTTTCGAAGCATAAAATATTTTAGAATGTAGATATGCTGGGATTGATAGAAACGCTGTTGTGAAACGGATCATATGTGGCTCCGCATGCTAAGCGAATATCCATTATAGCACTCCAGTATGAAAAACTTATAGGATTTCCCTCTTCGTCTACAGTATTTCCGCCGATAGAAAATCCAATTCCATGTAGGGTTGCAGACGCTGTTGATACGCTGTTGTAGAAATCATAATAATCATCTTGTATTTGTTCACTATAATTACTATATACGCCAGACGTTGATCCCATAAATGTATTTCCTTGTAGCATTACATTGTGATATTGCCCATAATCCCCTATGCCTGTTCCTGTTCCCATGCCGCTGCGGAGCAGGTGGGTTCTGTTTAGTTCCAGTGCCTTGACGAGGGCTTTCCATTCCTCTTTGGAGATGATGTCAATGTTTCTCCTTGTGGTTTTCGTTGTCATGGTGTTGAATGTTTATTTGCTAAACGTTTATCTTTTTTTCTTGGTTTTGTAATACATGCAAAATAAAGTTTCGTAATCACCCTTAGTCTTATGAGAATGTGCAGGTGCCAAAAGCTCAAGTTGCGTGTTTAAGAATTCCCTGTGCTTAGATTGGTCCATGTATCCTATTCTGTGATGACGCATAAATCCCTAGCGGGATTGATGATACCTGTGATCTTAGGTGTGTTGTTTATTTTCTTGATTTGCAGATACACTTTGTTTTTGCCCATGGTGACCATGAACCATTTGTTTTCTGCATCATACAGGTAATATTTGCCCAGATAGTCTTTGTTCTCCTCATTTGTCATGAAATCTTCTACCTCCTCATACTCAAAGAAATGCTTCCTTATACTGTCGCCAAACATAATGCAAGCAATGCTCTTGTCGCTCACTTTTTCAGGGTCGCCAAACAGGTAAGAGAATGTGTAGTCTGCGCTTTTATGCTTTTCACCGTCTGAGAGATAGTATAAGGCGCATTTTGTGTAAACCTCAGCCCACATGTGTAACGCATCAAAATATGGTATGGGCGAGGCATTACGGAATTCTTTTTTCATGGATTTCAATTTTTCCAGCAAATCTACCGAGAGATGGTATCCTATGGAATGTGGAGTGCCATGCTGTGAAGTGTCGTGAATGTCGTGATAGATGCCTTGGAGTTTTCTCAATACTCTCATGATTCCTTCCTTATATTCGTACTTCATTGCATACTCCATATTATAAAGAAACTGTTTGTGTTTCTTGTATCCGGGATGTTCGGCAACTTTTTTCTCAAGTGCCAGTATGTCTTTGGCATTGTCCAGTATTAATGCGACTTGGGCGTTTTTTTTCTTTTCTCCTTTTTTTGCCGTATGAAGCGCCACTCTGTCCTCATATTTCTCCATTGCCTTTGTCCTCATGATTGAAAGTCGGCCAGTTGAGTTTTTTTTCTTTGACTTTTCTTTGTCGGCATAATAATTCGCCGCCCCGTATTCGTCGTAATGGTTGGCTCGGGGCTCTGCGTTCCATCCCTGCACCACGAATCCTGTGGGTTCCCGGAATCTGCTGTCTCCGCGCCCACCTTGGTTTAATTGTGTCTGACTCCAGTTAGCACCACCCAAAGCGCCATACCGTGTAGAGACTTTGTCTGCGAAATAGTATTCTCCCTTATATGCGCAAGAGGAGAGCATGCAGACGATCAAGGCAATATGTAGTATGTCAGAAGTTTTCATGTCAAGATATTCTAAACACGGGAATGGATTGTTGTATGTCCCGTTGTGTCCTGAACTCATAATCTTAAATTAAAATACAATTATTTTTATCTTATTTTTATATAACTGCAAATATACAAATATTTTTGAATAAGTGGTATGGTGGCTGAATTAATCTAACTGTTCTCGAATTGACACCTCCGTCCTATGGAATGGAAAATATATCGGCGGAAAAAATGCAACCGAACTGGGACGTCGATGTAAAAAATCCGTCGTTCGGGAGCAAATTTAACTATGTAATAGTATTTCAACCTCCTCATTTATAGGCCTGTCTGAAAGAGTAAATAATTGGACTTGAAGGTATATTGTTGCTTTATGTTTTTGTGCTACAATTTTGGGAAGTTTCAATAGCTATTTTAGCCTTGTTGTCGGTCTGACATCTTTTGTAGTAATCACAATATGCTTCCCATGGGGTATCTGTGTCATACTTCCATATATTGTGGCAGGCCAGCCCTTTCTTGAACACATGCCAGTCCTTGCCGTTAACTCTCATGAATTGCTTGGGAAGGCTTGAGCCGAAACGCTTTCCCAATCCACCGATGAGTATGACAGCGATTATCATAGCATATGGATGTTAAACATTTTTATATACATACAAGTTTTCTTTTATCTTTCTATACGTTTTTTGGGGGCATATTTTCTTCGGGTCGAGGTCATACTCCATAATATGAAATGTCTTTGTTTCCATATTATATCCTGTAAAAATAAATTTGTAATCATTTAGCCGATACATGTCGTTGCAGGCATTTCCCACAAAATGTCTTTCCCCGTTCAAAGAATAGGTATCATAGTCACAACAGGTGTGTGAGGGTGGAATGTTTCCCAAAATGACATCGTAAATCAGATTACTGTCATTTTCCAGAAACATCACACTTGCAAATCGATTTTGATGAGTAAATCGTATAATTTGCCTGTCGTTTATTTTTTTGTAGAAATCACATCCAAAGGAGTTGCTTGCTTCCCTGGGAAAGTGATTGATGATGTCTTCGTAATAGAGTGTGGAATCTGGATGAGAGATCTTTTTTATGTCCTTTGCGGGGTATTTGTAGAGATGGAAGAAGAAATTAGCGTTATTGTCATTGCAGGATTGGTGTACTATCGGATGTTCCGTATAGATGATAAAGTTTTTTTCGCGAAATTCACCATAGTGTATTATATCTTCTTCCTGGATTGCAGGTAAGGTATAGTGGTTTATAATTCCACTCCCGCTCTTGTGCATGCTAAGTACAGAGTGGCTTTCTTCTTCCAGAAACCAGATACTGTCGCCTATGAGTTTAAATGTGGCAGAGTTGCCTTTGGAAGTACTTATTACGCGATTAAATTCCAGTGTTGTACCATTGTAGCATACTACTCTTACAGGATAGTCGCCTGCTATATAAAATCGACCGTTCCAATCGGTGTCAAATCCCCGGATAACCACTCCGCCATCTCGATATTCACATGGAAAAATGCCATCTTTGTAGTTGAAGCTCCAGGTCCTTATAGGATATACGGTATCATGTTTCAGAACAATATTTGTGTCTGCTTGCTCTGTGCAGATGGCAGTATTTGCAGTTGCAGTATCTTGCATCGGTGTTAGCACTGAGTTATCAGTTGTTTTTTTCTGGCAGGAGCAGAATAGCAGATACATTATGAGAATGAGATAGATATTGTGCATTTGATAGAGGTTTAATCGTTTCCTGTCTTCCTATATATTTTAGGAAGGCCATATTTATGGAACCAGTATGTAATCAAATCATGTGTTTCACCAGTAGGAGTTCCAGCTTTCCCGAGCCACCGATGAGTATGACAGCGATTATCATAAATTGTAGGTATTTTATTTCTTCAAACTTTTTGTTGCATCTTCTGATTGAACGCTGCACGTTTATTTATAGTAGCTTGAAGTAATACCGCTTTTCCCGCTGTTTCTTGACGGAAGTTCTTGTGTAAGGGTTGGATATTCCGGTAACAAGCATGTCCTTTCCTTCTCCTTCCACCTGAACCATGACATAATGCCTGCCCATGCTTACCCTGTACCACTTGTCTTCCGCATTAGTGTAGCGGTATTCCGGCTCTTTGTGTCTTACGCTGTCTCCAAACATGAACAAGGCTTCCTGCTTGTCTGCTACATTTTCGGGGTTGCCGTTGAGATAGGCAAAGCGGAATTCGGAGGCAGCGTGCTTCTCATTGTCGGTGAAGACATTCCACGCATAGCCTTTCCTGCCATGATGCAGACGGTATTTGTATTTGAGTTCATCAAGAATATCACGTGAGCAGTTTTTTTTATACTTTTTTGTGAACTCCTTGTTTGTGAGCTGATACAAATCGGAATAGAATTTCTGCAAGAACAGCAGTCTTGCATGTGTCCTGTCCTTGTATTTTGTTTGGAGCTGTGTCTTAAATTCTTTCAGTTGCTGTTCGTATTTTGCCCTTGAGGAGGGGCTGGAGCTCTTCTTATCATTCAGTTGACCTATATATGTACGTTCTTCCATTTCATCTTTAACTTCCAGATAATCCTCATACGATTCGATACGTTTGTTCATTCTGTAAAAGCCGATATCATTACCTGTGGGACTGTCATAGATATACTGTCTGATATCTATACCGTCGGGGCCTAAGAAGTGGCGATATCCTTTTTGTGCGCAGGAGGGACAGAGGAAAACCATTAAAAATAATGTTATCTTTAGCAGAGAAGTCATAAGGCGATTTATAATTTTAGGGATAGGCACCTCGTGTCCACTACCATGTCCGTCACAGTTAAATGTATGTGTCATGGAATCAAAATTAGATATGTACTTTTAATTATACTTGCAAATATATATATAAAATTGATATCACCCTTATTTTGTGAGATTTTTTTAGGTTTTTATTTTTGCCAAACGGGGCGTACTTTACAAGCGTGTTCACGAGAGACAAGACTCGTTATGTCATTATGTTTTTCATTCAGTGTAATTCCGTAAACATACCGATTATAACTTCGTCTAAGCGTTTTAGAGATATAGATTTCATCTCCTTTTTTCTGTTTTGGTTTGGGCAGAAAGATTTCGTTATTGTTACGAAGGCTTTTTATGACATAGCCTTCTGCCGTTTGGCCCTTATAGGAAGTAACCCATGTCCATGTACAATTTGTCGTGTCTGCCAGTTCTTTTAACTGCTGATAGCTTGGCGTGCGCCATTTTCCGCCCCATTGCGCTGTAGCGGCATCATCCTCGGGCTCAAGTTCTGTCAGATTATCTATATTGCCGTATTCGGCAGATGTCACATATTTGGAATAAAAGGAATAGTGTTTTAATAATCCTTTGAAAAACACTGTGCCTATGTTAAATCTACCAGGTCTGATATTTCCTTGCGTGGAAGAATATTTGTCTCCCCAACAGATGTCGACCCCGTCATCTGTGGCACAGTCAGCACCGATATTCTCTGTGGCCCATAGCGTCCCACTCGGTAAACCAAGGTCCACATATTGGTGTTGTTTTTGGGTTACTCCTTTTAAGACAGATTGTTCCGTAGGGTATTTCATCATTTTGTTAATCAATGCGGGAAGTATCTTGTCCTGTGGTTGTTTGCGCACGGCACGCACATGCAAAAAACTCCCCCTGTCATGTCCTCCAATGAAATTGCGAGGGTTTCTTTGGTGTGAAATTTGTTTATCCCATGCGGCCTTACTTAAGTCCAGTATGTCAGCACAAAATTCCTTCGGAGATCGTGACCAGCAGTATGTCTCGCCCCTGAAGAAAAGTGTTTTCCCGTTAATTTTACTGGTGACAACAAAACCGCAAACGTTTTTGCCGTGGTAACTGTCTACCCACTTCCATGTGCAGCAAACGGTATCCCGTAACTCTCTTATTTGGTCCGTACTGGGCGTCTGCCACTCCTTTCCCCAATTTACCGTAGCGGCATCGTCCTCGGCGTCAAGTTCTGTTTTTCCGTCTTCCTGACCAAATTTCATGTCTGTGCAGTATTTTGATATCTGCTTTTTTTCAAGGTTTGAATACTTGGATTGTTTCCTTGAAGGTTTGGTGGCATGACTTTGTGTGTCTCCCCATGAAAAATAATAACCTTCGTCCTCCGGTTGTTCTGCGCCTACATTGCATGTTGCCCACAGTGTGCCACTGGGTAGTTCGAGGTCCACATATTCGTGGCCGTTCCTGGTGTATTCTTTTTGCTGTTTTGCTTTTACACTATATGGAGAAAACAGTAAAAGAAAAAGACTGATAACGATAGTTTTTTTCATAAATGTAAAATTTTAATTTTTTTATTGTAAACTGGTTATTGTTATGTGAGAGTTTTATAAAATTATAATGTCTGAATGGGTTCCTAACTTCTTGTCAAATGTGCGATGCGGGTTCTATTGGAATTGATGTTACCAACCGGAGGCAAATCCACCTTTTTTTCTTCCATAGGAAATGTTGTATACTTTTTCCTCTTGAGCTTTGATGATACTATTTGTATAAGGGTTGGATATTCCGGTAACAAGCATATCCTTTCCTACTCCTTCCACCTGAACCATGACATAATGGTTGCCCATGCTTACCCTGTACCACTTGTCCTCCGCGTTGGTGTAGCGGTATTCCGGCTCCTTGCGCTTCACGCTGTCTCCGAACATGAACAGGGCTTCCTGCTTGTCCGTTACATTATCGGGGTTGCCGTTGAGATAGGCAAAGCGGAATTCAGAGGCAGCGTGCTTTTCGTTGTCAGTGAAGATATTCCAGGCATAGCCTTTTCTGCCATGATACAAGCGGTATTTATATTTGAGTTCATCAAGAATATCACGTGAGCAGTGTCTTTTATACTTTTTTGTGAACTCCTTGTTTGTGAGTTGATATAAATCGGAATAGAATTTCTGCAAGAACAGCATACGGCCATTTGTATTTTTTTTAAATTGGTTTTGAAGGGAAGCGATATATTGTTTCAGTTGTTGTTTGTATTTTTCTTTCTTTGGTTCAGAGGCATATGTTATTTTGCGCTTGTATTCGTCTATTCGACTTTTTTCATAGCTTTCTATGTCTGCAAACCTACTTATCCCATTTGAGTAGACATGCATTAACTCAAAGTTTTCATGTGCGTCAGCACCTGCGGCACTTGGTGACATAATCATCCATGGAACATCTTTGTATCCCAAGGATGAATCGGCAGACTTGCAACTGTAGAGCATAAATATTAAAAGTGAAATTAATAAAAGCTTCATATGCATTCAGATGATATGTTATGTCAATAATAAATTACCTCTATCTCTGGTTCAATACGAAGTTGTCCTGTTTCATCAAAATAGGCTCTGCAAGATAGTCTGACATCTCTTGTCGTTTGGGCATATGAAAAATGAACCGGATCTCCCTCTTCATCTATGGCACTGCCATCGATAGAAAAGCCTATACCATGTAAGACGGTTGATGCGGTGTCATTATGATAGGCATAACATCCTGCATTAGAACCATATATGGAATTACCCTGTAAATCGGCATTGCTATATTGCCCGTAGTTTCCTGTGCCTGTTCCTGTTCCCATGCCGCTGCGGAGTAGCTGGGTTCTGTTTAGTTTCTGTGCCTTGACGAGGGCTTTCCATTCCTCTTTGGAGACGACGTCAATGTTTCTCCTTGTGGTTTTCGTTGTCATGATATGAAATATATTAATACAGTGAATGTTGCACTCTTTTATTATTCGGTTGCAAATGTATAAAAAAATATGAATACATCACCCTTATTTGTGAGATTTTTTTGTTATATTTTGTGGAAAATATGGGTTACTCTGTATGTTAGAAGTTTGATTATTTTGGAGTAAGTGAGGTCTGTTAATTTTACATTCCTCCAATGAATCCGCTGCAATAGCCACTTGATGTTACATGGCGGATCCCATTAATTTTTCCTTTGACAAAACTGTTAGCATAAGGGTTAACAACACCGGTTATTAGCATGTCGTTGAATGTACCATAAATCTGGACCATGACATAGTGGCTGCCTATCCTCACTTGAAACCATTTGTCTTCATGATTGGTGTAGCGGTATTCCGGCTCTTTGTGTTTCACGCTGTCTCCAAACATAAACAGAGCATCCTTTTTGTCTGCTATATTATCGGGATTGCCGTCCAGATAGGTGATGTGAAAGTCTGAGGCGATGTGCATTTCGTTGTCGGTGAAGATATTCCAGGCATAGCCTTTTTCACCATGATGTATGCGATATTTAAATTTGGCCTCATCTAAAATGCTGCGGGAACAATATTTTCTGTATTTCTTTGTGAATTCTTTGTTTGTTAGTTTATACAAATCGGAATAGAATTTCTGCAAGAACAGCATACGGTCATTTGTGTTTTTTTCAAATTGGTTTTGGAGTGCAGTTGTATATTGCTGTAATTGTTGTTTGTATTTAATTTTTTTTGAAGGAGGAGCAGATGCTATTTTTTGCTTTAATCTGTTAATTCTCCATCGGTCATTATCGCCAGTTCTCTTTAGTAAATACGATGACTCCGCATCACCTCCTCTGTGGGCTAAACCGTCAAAAGCTTCATATATATTTAAAGCGGGAGCATTGGGGCTTAATATCTGCCAAGGTGTAGAGATGCTATAATTGTATAGTATATTTGGTCTGCATCCGCACAACAGCAGCAAAATGAGTATTATTCTCGCTAAGTTATAGATAAGATGCATAATAGACAGAAATTAATATCCACAGTCTTTCACTATTGGTTCAAAACTGAGTTCGCCCGTAAAGTCATCAAAAAAAACCGATAGGACAATCTTATATTCCTTGTGGTAGTTGCATAAGAAAAGTTAATGGGCTCGCCGTTTTCATTTGTTGTACTGCCATCTATAGAAAATCCAATTCCCGATAGAATTGATGTTCCCGAGAATTCGGGACTGTCATCCAGATTATCCTTATAGCCCAAGATGCCAAGAGTGGAACCGATATATGTGTTTCCTTGCAAATAAATATTATTGTAATCACTATTACTCCCGATGCCGTTTCCGCCAGAAAACCTATAAGAAAAATCTGCGTCGGCGCTGACAATTTTCCCGTTTTTCACTTCAACAACACAAAAGGCATCGCCACTTAAGTCCCACGAAATATTTTCGAATGAAAACAACTCGCCGTGCAGATTTTTTTGAAAAGTGTAAAAGTGTGATTGTTCTTCCGTTCCTGTTCCCGTTCCCATGCCACTGCGGAGCAGCTGGGTTCTGTTTAGTTCCTGTGCCTTGACGAGGGCTTTCCATTCCTCTTTGGAGACGACGTCCACATGTCTTGTTGTAATTTTCGTTGTCATGATATGAAATTTATTAATGCAGTGAATGTTGCTACCGTCTGATTGTTCTGTTGCAAATGTATAAAAAATATGAATACATCCCTTATTTTTTGTGAGATTTTTTAGGTTTTTTATTTTTGCCAAACGGGGCGTATGGGGAGACCGTAATTTCTTGGTAAAAAACCATGAAAGTCAAATCGATGTTTTTTCTCTGAAGTTGAAGAAAATGGCGCCAGTGGATATTCTGTCCCCTCTATTGCTTTCTTTTATTTTTCTGTTGCATATGTATTAAAAAGTTTTGATAACCTCTTTGTTATGTAAGATTTTGGCGTTGTTTCCGGCTACAGGGTTTATTGTGTTTTGTTTAGTGGTGTTTTGACTGATGATTTGAGTCATGGCGCAATTTGTGCAGTTGTGTTTGCTTTCATTGTATGCGTAAAAAAATATCCGGCAGCCAGTTGGCTACCGGATATTATAAAGTTAAAATATTTAATAATGTTATTTCTTTGTAGTGCCGACTATGACAGATACACGGTTCTTTGCATTTTCAGCAAACGGTTGTACGGTGTCGCCTTTGGCGGTTGTGTTGATGCGGCTTGCATTGATGCCGTATTTTTGTGTCAGCATTGTTTTTAGATCATTAGCGCGTTTTTGAGAATACTTCATGTTGATGGTCGGGTTACCAGTCTTAACGTCAGCATAACCGCAGATTTCAACAGAGGCATCCGGGTTTTCTTTCAAGAAGTTAGCTACACGCTCAACCTTCACGATTTCGCTCTTAGGAACCTGTGAAGAACGGATATCATAGAAGATGTTTTCTTTTATGGTCTTAACTACAGGTGCAGGAGCCGGTGCGGGTGCTGGTTTCGGCGCAGGTTTAGCTACAGGTGTGGGCGCCGGTTTCGGCGCGGGTTTAGCCACGGGTGCGGGTGCCGGTTTCGGCGCGGGAGTGTATTGTACGGGCTGTACTTTCTTGTAAGCAAACTTGTAGCTTACGCCTACGCCTGCTGTCAGCATCCAGTCGTCATCATTGGCGAACTTGGAGTTAAATTTGTCGCTCAAGTTGTTGGCTGTCACCTCAAGGTTTACGCCGATGCGTTTTGAGATGTTCAGGTCTAACTGGAGACCGAGACGGAAGTTGTGACCCAGGTTGTGCTTCTTCCATGCTGTAGGATGGTCACCGCTGAGAGCGGGATATGTTGCAATGATGTTTGTGAAGTCGCCGTTATGCCATGCGTAATTCAGACCGACGCCACCGAGCAATACAAGGTTGAAGAAGCGTGAATCGTTCTTCCAGAAAAGGTTAGAGACATTCAGCAACAGGTCAGCGTTAGCTGTGTAATAGTTGTAATAATATGTTCTGTCCAAAGTCTCAAAGCCGCCTTTGGCACGCCAGCCGCTGGCATGGATACGGCCACCGACCACGGGATTGTAGTAACCGCCGAAGTAAACTGCGCCGAAAGGCATGATTAATTTGGAGTTGTCATAGTTGGTGAACGTTGTCTGACCACCTCCCTGTACGCCCACGAAGAGGTAGGGAGCTTTGTTGTCGTTACTACCATACTCAGCTGCATTTGCAACTGTAGCGCACAGCATCAAGCCGGCAGCCATTGAAAGCAATAGTTTTTTCATATTTTATTTTTTTTAGTTTATGTACATTACGTGCAAATTACTACGCAAAAATAATTCTTACTTTTGATTTGACAAAGTATTTTTTAATATTTTTTTACTTTACAGTCTTTTTGCTTTCTTTGTTATATTTGGCGGCCTTGATTCGTTAGTGATTAAAACTGTTTTTTTAATTTGTGAAATTCAGTCTTGATATGATGGATTTGTGGTTTTTGTTTTTTCTATAAAGTTATCCCTGCAATGAAAATTCGTTGCACCCCAATACACGCATAGTCGGCGGTTCTCCGTCAACGTGCCTTATTTCCACGGCTGAATTGCCGTGTACGCCATTCCAAATATCTGTCGGCGGCGACTGATACCTGTTTATTATTTTCAGTCTTTTTGCTTCAGTGCGTTATAGGCGTCATCGCTCACTGGCTCCAGCCATTCGTTTGATGCACCTTGCTGAACATCTTTATGATAGGTGAGGTGCTGGAGCCAGCTGTTTCTGGCAGCTCCATGCCAATGCTTTACTTCGGCAGGGATGGCAATGACAGACCCTGGAGTGAGTTCCACAGCTTCCTTTCCCCATTCCTGATACCAGCCTCGGCCGGCGACACAGATAAGCACCTGCACCTGCTTGTGATGTATATGCCAGTTGTTGCGACAGCGAGGCTCGAAGGTTACATTCATCACACCACCGCCGACATCAGCCAGATAACTCTGGCCTGCGAAATACTTTCCGTATGGGTTGGGCTCGCCTTTTGGCCATTTGCTACGCAGTGTGTAGCCCTGAGTGTCAAGCCAGGCCGAGAGCTCGTCCACAAGTTCGTGGCTGTTGCCCATGTTCACTGCGCCTTGCTTGTGGGCGGCAAGTTGGGGCGCAACACCTTCGAGACCGCTGAGGGCCGCTACGGTCACTATCTCACGGTCGGCTGCAGAGAGCTGGTCGCCGGCAAAGATGTCGCCGAAAAGGTGTGCCTTCAGGTAGTAGTCATCCTGCGGACAGAAGTCATAATTGAATGGTCGGCCCGACAGCTGCGTCTGGTTCTTTACGCCCAGTTCATAGGCTTTGCGGGCATCGTCCCATTCTGCAGGACGTGTCCAGGGCTTGCCCTCCTGCCAGTTTGCCCGTCTGTTTTCCAGCACCTTGCCCAGCATTCCCAGTGCGTTTAGTGAGCGTGGAAAGCCTGTGTAGGCATAGAGTTGCGAGAATGCTTCTTTCAGTTCGTTGATGGTGACGCCGTTGTCGAGGGCTGTGCGGATTTCATTCTCCAGTCGCGTTAGGTCACCCTGTGCCATCAGGCAGGCACATGCCGCCAATCCTTTTTGCCGCTCTGTCAGCGTTTGACTGTTTACTGTCTCCATAGTCAATATTGCAAGTATAATAACAATAATCTTTTTCATTTATCCGTAGTTCTCGATAAGGTATTTCACAAACTGTGGATCGCTGAAATTGATGGTGCCCGTGTCATGCCTGTTCATCGTGGCAATCTGGGCCATATCGTCATCCGTCAGGGTAAAGTCGAATATATCGATGTTCTGCACCATGCGTTCTTTGTGGGTTGATTTGGGTATGGCTACAATACTGTGCTGAGTGAGCCAGCGGAGGGCCACTTGAGCGGCGGTCTTGCCATACTTTTTACCAATGCCCGCCAGCACATCGCTCTTCACGATACCATCTACACCCTGACCGCCCAGAGGGCCCCAAGCCATCATCTTAGTGCCGGTCTCTGACAGGATGGGACGGATACCCGTCTGCTGTACGAGCGTGTTGCACTGGAGCTGGTTTACCATTGGCTTCAACTCAACATAGTGGGCGAAATCGAAGAATCGGCCTGCCTGGAAGTTTGACACGCCGATAGCGCGCACTTTGCCGGCGCGATAGGCTTTCTCCATAGCCCGCCATGTGCCGAACACATCGCCGTATGCCTGATGGATGAGCAGCAGGTCAATGTAGTCAGTCTGCAACTTTCGCAGGCTCTCGTCGATGCTCTTGGCTGCCCATTCCTCTCCGTTGTTTGAAATCCATACCTTTGTCACGAGAAACAGTTCCTCGCGCTTCACGCTACTCTTGCGCCAGGCATTTCCCACACCTTCTTCGTTTTGGTACGCTTGTGCCGTGTCTATCAACCGGTAACCTACGTTCAGTGCATCGCTCACGCAACGCTCACACTCGTCGGGGCTGACCATAAATACGCCGTAGCCCAACGCCGGCATCTCTATGCCGTTATTTAATTTGATAGTCTCCATAATTGTACTGTTTCCTGCATACCCGGTTTGTCACCGGAGTTTACGTTAAGTTTGATGTCGGGGCGGAAGATCCCGACATAGCAATCCTGGTTGTTTTTGTCACTCTCAGTCGCATAGAAGTTTACTAAAGCCTTCAACTCCATGCGTTCTTGTATTCGGAAGTCCATAATATTACGTTTTTACAACTGCAAAGGTATGCCAATCTTCCGAAACTTTAGTAACACATATTACGGGGGATTTTACCAAAATCTCGGTTTTGTGATAAATGGAAACGTGCCCTTATTATCCCTGAGTCGCGTGAGGCCGTTTTGCCGTCCGGCTTTCTGTGGCGCGTTGCACCGCTATTCCCTGAAGTCCGACGGTTTGGTGCCTAAGTTCGTCAGCACATAGCGGCTGAAATGGGAGAGTGACGAGAAGCCAAACATATTGCTGATGTCGGTAAAAGAGAGACTGCGGTCACGCAGCA
>OCTX012179855.1_pt1 | contig 26137 bp, 19 predicted proteins | sample 1539691 | NCBI WGS metagenome assembly OCTX01 (sample SAMN02144231, study PRJEB22623) | gut metagenome | biome: sheep rumen | host: Ovis aries | place: New Zealand
GTTTAGAAATAAGAAAAAGATTTATCTTAGAGCTAGAGCATTCGTTCTTAAAGGACAGACTAAAGTATACGGTGCATGGTCAAAACCTAAGAAAGTAAAAATAAAAAAATAGATGAAAAGGTGGAGAGAAATCTCCACCTTTATTATGCTCGGTGTTTAATTGGTCAAAAAAACTGCACTTTTAGATTTTACAACAATAAAGTTTTTATATATAATAAAAAAGACGATATTATTGACCGGATAGGGGAAGTTAGGCAATGAGAATCAGCGAAGTCGTTATTTGCGACGACGAACAAGACTATATCGATCGAGCAAAAAAAGTATTGCAAGAATTTGCTGACGAGATAGGCGTAAAAGTTAATATTATTACATACACAGAGCCGCGTGACTTGATAAAGGATTTAGAGACAAAGAAAATTATACCGGCTCTTATTTTTATGGATATAGATTTTGAAAATACAACAGGGATCAAAACTGTTGAGAAGATTAATGAAATGTTCAAAGAGGGTAGAATTATCTATTTGACAAACTATTTAGAGTTTGCAACGGATGTCTACACTACTGAGCATTTTTATTATGTAAAAAAAGGCGAGTTAAGGGATAGACTCCCATATATCTTAGATAAACTTCGCAAGGAAATTGAAAGTGAAAGCAAATATTATAGAACATCACTAAAGAATAAAAAGTTTGTCTCAATAAAAGTAAACGACATTCTCTTTTTCGAGCGCCAGGGTAGATACACTAACATTTACACAAAGGATAATGTATATCAGACAAAAGACAAACTAGATGAGATCGAGAATGAATTAGATTCAGACGAGTTTGTTAGATGCCACAACAGTTATCTAGTTCCTTTGGCGCAGATAACAGAGTATAAGAGAGACAAAGTTGATATTATGGAATACGATATTCCTATCAGCAGAAATTATCAACAGGAAATGCGTGATAGATATATGAAATACTTAGAGACAAGTATTTTTAAATAAACATAAGTGAGGGAGTAGGTATGTTTATTAAGGCTGACATAGTAAATGGAATGATTAATACGATGATAGTGGAAACTATGGTCTATTTATTTGCAGTCTCATTAATTTACAAATTATTTAATATAGATAAAACACAAAAAATCAAAATAGCTTTTATATGTGCACTTAAGTTTTTGGTGTACAATCCTCTGGCAACTTATCTAAGAAATACAGGGTATGATAAAGAACCATATATTTACTGGATAACATTAGCTAATGTGGTAGTGATTATGTTGTACCTATCGCTAACTAAAATAGTCACAAGAGAGAGTTATGTAATGGTAATAGGTGTAATTGCTCTATTGTTCGATGTCTTTGGCAGTACTCTTATAATGATTCCTTATAACATCACAACGGTTTATGTTATGAAGAGTGAGCCGATATTCTTTGGTCCGGATTTTGATGTCAAGTTACTGTTAATATACGCAGTTTTTGTGGCATATAGTATAGGAATTATCGTTCTCCTAAATTATTTAGCCAAAAAGTATAAAGTCAAAATAAGAAATCTTGTAATGCGTGCGAAGATAGTTGTTTGGATCTTCTTTGCACTGGACTTAGGAATTGGCACAGTAGGTTATATGATCAAGTCATTGTATTACGATTGGCATATTTTCGCTTACTATATTGCATCGATTGGCTTGGGAATAGTAATTATGTACGAAGCGTCTTTGTATGTTCGAAGAAAAACTGCTCAGGAAGTGCAACGTGAAAACTATGCACTTAATATTGAGAATGCAGTCATGAAAGAGTACTACGAAACACTTTCAAATCAGATAGATAAAAACAAAAAGTTTCGTCATGACATTGATAATCATATGGGAACTTTAAAAAGTATGATAGATGAAAATGTGAGCAAAGAAACAGTAACAGAGTATGCTAATGAAATAAAAGAAGAGTACAAAGAAATTGGCACGCTAGAATACTGTGCAAATCCTGTAGTGAATGCAGTGATTCAAAACAAGAGTAAGCAATGCAAACAACTAGGAATTGATTTCGATACTCAGATTGAAAGGTTTGATATAAGCAAGTTTAAAGAAACAGATTTTATCGCACTTATGGCAAATGTTTTGGACAATGCTATAGAAGAGTGCGAGAGAATAGATGTTAAGAAAAAAGTAGTTTGTTTGAAGATGGGATCTTTGGAAAAAAACCTATTTATTAAAGTAGAAAATTCAACCGATAAAACAGCAGATATGCTTGACAATTTGACGACGTCAAAGAGCGATAAAGAATCTCACGGTGTGGGAATGAAGATAATCAAAGAGATTGTGGAAAAATATAAAGGAGAATATATGGTCGATATCCAAGATGGAATGTTTGTGACAAGGATTGAGATGTAGAAAAATGTATTCATATAACGAGAGTAATTTTATAAATGAGTTAATAGGATATGGATTTGTGGAAGTATTTGCATGCATAGCTTGCATTTTTACTGCATATTACTTGTGTAAAGTCAGAAAAAATAAAATGCCTATTTTAATATGTGCATATGTTGGGAAAATAATATTTGCAAATATTTTCACACAATGGTTGACAATAAAAGTATTCACGGGACCTTTGGATAGGTATTATGTTAGTTTTCTTAATATTTTGTTTGGAATGGCATTAGTGGCGCTAATTAAGGTTTCGAGCCCGGCTAGGCTTAGTGAAATATTTGTGACAACACTTATGAATGATGCTATAGCTGTCATCTTCTTTATTGGACCTTATTATTTGATTAGACATTTTTTAGGAAAGGATGAGTTTTATGTTATTAACTCACCTAATTTACTTAAAACGATAATGATGATTGTTATGCTTGCCATTACATTTACACTTGGACTATTTATTATCAGACTAATATGCAAGAAGTTGAGTAAGTATTATGATTTCAAACATAAATCTACGAGGGTGATAGCTTACATTGTTTTTATTGTGGCATTACTTTCATCTTTTTCTAATTACTACAATGATGAGGCGTACAAGCACGGCAATTTAAATGTGCTATTCGTATTCATTGTCATCTTAGGAGTTATTATGCCGTACTTGGCATCTGTTTATTCCAGAAAATTAGATGAGAGAGAAGAGTTAGAAAGACAAGCAGAATTACTGAAAGAAAAAGATCAGATAACAGAGCTAGCAGATGATAATGGTAATATAACTGAAGAGGACCGTAGGTTTAGACACGACATAGATAAGCATATGAATGTCATAAAAGAGATGGTGGATGAAGGCGCCAGCGAAGAAGAAGTGAAAGAGTATGCAGAAAGTATAAAGGAGACTTATAAGTAGTATGTTTTTAAAGGCAGATATTGTAAATGGAATGATAAACACTATGATTATTGAAACTACAGTATTCGTTGTTTCTTTAATTGTAGTAAAGTATCTTTTAAAACCTGATAAGAAAGCATTTATAAAAGTCATTTTCATTATGTCTTTTAAATATATACTAGTTAATCCTTTGATGACTTATTTCAGAAATACAGGTTATGACAAAGAACCATATACATATTGGATGAGTATAGCGAATATTTTTGTGGCGTTTTTAGTTATAGCGTTATTAAGATTAGTGACAAAGGAAACATATGCGCTCATTATGGGATCTATTTCAGTTTTCTTTGATATTGTAATGGTCTTTTTCTATATGCTTCCATATAATTTCGTAGTAATGTACTGGATGAAGAGTGAACCAATATTCTTCGGAAAAGGATTCGATGTAAATCTTTTATGGAAGTATGCAATCCTTCTTGTTTATCTAATTACTATTTCAATTTTGTTTAGCAAGTTTTGTAAGAGGTTTGGTGACAAAATCAGAAACTTAATTAATAAAGTTCCAGTAGTAGCTTGGATACTGTTCTTGGCAGATTTGTCTGTGGGCACAGTGGGTTATTTGTAAAATTCCATTTTCTATGACAAAAAAATATTTATGTACTATTTAGGCACAATTTCCCTAGGTCTCTTGATGCTTTATGGAGTTTCTATACTGATTAGAAAGGCAATGACTAAAGAAGTGCAGGAAAAGAACGAGGAATTGAACAAAGAAAACTTAACAATGAAAGAGTATTACAAAATAGTTAATGATTCTATGGAAAATGAGAGAAAATTTAGACACGACATAGATAAGCATATGAACGTTATAAAAGAGATGGTGGATGAAGGCGCTAGCGAAGAAGAAGTAAAAGAGTATGCTGAAAGTATAAAGGAGACTTATAAATAATGTATCAATACGACGAAAGCAACTTTATAAATGAGATGATAGGTTTGGCCTATGTAGAAATATTCATCACAATAATGTGTTGTTTCTTAATGTACTATCTCTGTAGAGTCAAAAGGAATAGGTTGGGAGTAGTGGTATTTTTTACAATAATAAAGATATATATTTGGAATATAGTATCACAGATAATCATTTTCTATTCAAAAGGAGATGTAGACAAAGTAAGGCTATGGGTTGCCATGGCTAATATTATTTTAGGAATGTCATTGATTGCCATTTATAAAGTTTGCTCTGAAGCTAAAATATCAGAATTGTTTGCAGCGACTATGCTAGAGGATGCTATATGTCTACCATTTTTTGTAGTTCCATATTTGGGATTAAAAAAAATAATGATGAATGGAAGTATATATTTTTATAATTCACCCAGCCCATTCAAATCAGTTTTATTTATTGTGATTATTACAGTATATTATGTTATTCTATTGTTCCTTCTTAGAAAGTTTTTTAAATTCTTTAGTAAGTATTTTAAGTTCAAAAGAAAAATTACTACTGTAACAGTCTTTACTCTATATACGCTAATACTAATTTCTACTTTTGTAAGTTATTACAATAGTGAAGCATATGTGAAAGGGAACCTAATAGTACTATTTGTAATCATTATGATTATAGGTTTTACAATTCCTTATATAGCTTCAGTCTATGTTAGAAAACGTGATGCGAAACAGGAGCTAGAAAAGAAAGACGAATTATTAGAAGAAAAAGAGCAGATTAGTGAAGCGAATAAAGATTCAAATGTAATGACTGAAGAAGATCGAAAGTTCAGACATGACATAGATAAACATATGAACATTATTAAAGAGATGGTGGATGAAGGTGCTAGTGAAGAAAAAGTGAAGGAGTATGCGGCCAGCATTAAGGAAACTTATAAGTAAAGAGGTGTTTAGATGTTTATCAAAGGTGAGTTAATTAACGGAATAATTAATACTTATGTAATGGAATTATTACTTTTCTTGTTTGCATACATATTGATGTGTAATCTTCTTTACTTAGACAGGAACAAGAAAACTAAGATTGCAATTATCTTTGCAGTCAAATATTTAATATACAATCCGATCACTACATACCTTCGCTTTGCGGGTTACGAGAAAGAGCCATATATTTACTGGATTAGTCTAGCTAACATTTTTGCAATTCTATTGATTCTAGCGTTTGTAAAACTGGTGACGAGAGAATCATATACAGTAGTAGTCGGTATTCTTACGATATTGATAGATGTGCTTTCTGGTATATTCTTTATGCTACCTTATGAATTTGTTACATCAACTTTTATGAAGAAAGGCCCGGTATTCTTTGGCAGAGGATTTGATATAACTAAACTACTAATTTATCTTTGCTTTGTTGCATATATGATTGTGATACTAGTGGTGACGAATACTTTGACGAAGAAGTTTAGGAATGGAATAATCAGATTTCTTAACAGAGCAAGAATATTTGTATGGATTTTCTTTGTGGTCGATATGGGAGCTGGAACAGCAGGATATATGATTCAGGCGATTCATTACAAATGGTATGTTGTAGTGTATTATATTGTTTCGATTGCACTAGGTGTTTTGATAATGTACGAAACATCGGTTTATGTCCGAAGGAAGACCACAAAAAAAGTGGTATCAGAAAATGCTGATTTAAATACAGAAAATGAGGCGATCAAAGAATACTATAAAACACTGTCATCAGGAATGGAACAGGATAGGAAATTCAGACATGACATAGATAAACATATGAATGTTATCAAAGAAATGGTGGATGAGGGAGCCTCAGAGGAAGAAATAAAAAAATACTCAGAAACAATTAAAGAAACGTATAAGTGATAATTGAAAAAAGTGGTTGTAGAGCAGGCATGATGCCTGCTCTTTTTTGTGTATTTTTTTAAATAATAAAATTGTTATGTAAAACACTTTCACGCAAGAATATGGAGATAAAAAATGCAGAAATAGACAAAAAATTGACATATACTGCACAAAGCGCATATTGATATTTTGATAAAATTATATTTAGAAAGCAGTCGGAAAAGTAATGATAAAGGGGAGAAAAACGTAATCCAATGAGTAATATTGTTGGGTTACTGTTTGCGTTTAATAAAAATGATTAAAAAGATGAGAGTTAGACATAATGGCTCAAACATTATGATTCTAGAAAAACTAGATAGAGATGAGACAATCAACCAAAAAGAGGTTGAACTTTTGAATACAAAAATAATCAGAGGAATTATGCGTCCAACAGTTATGGGCATTAATAAGCTTTCTTATATATGTCCTGAGGGAATTACTTTAGAGAAATATGTTCGTGCAGGACTAACTAAGAATGATTTCTTTTTAGTTGTTGCTCAAGTGTTGGAAGTAATCAAGTCAGTTGATAGAAATAACCTAAATATAAACAATTTGGTTTTGGATATTAATGGTTCATACATTAATGAAAAGACTAAGGCAATCAATTTTGTATATCAACCTATAGTTTCGCCTAGATCATCTACAAATATTTTCTCGTTCCTATACGACATTTCATATAGCACATCACTTGCTTTGAATGAGGATGTCAATTGCATAAACGATATGGTTACTTTTATGAGAAGCATGCGTTCATTCTCAGTTATTGAGTTTGAGAAATACATCTTGAGAGTTTATCCAGAAGTTTATACACAGATAAAGCGTCAAAAGCCAGGACAGAGTGAGATGCTAAATGGAAAAGATATGTACTACCACAGAAACGAGTGGGAGGAGAAAGTTGAGAAACAAGAAAAAGAGCAGTCTAGTTTACTAACTCCTATGCCGGAAGTAGCAGACGAAGATGATGAAGATACATCGCTTTTGGTAGAAGATGAACCTGCAAATGACGTTCAGCAAACAGATGTAAATATACAGTCACCAAATATGGATGGGCCAACTATGCCAGAGGAAGAGGATGAGAATACATCTCTTTTGGTAGAAGAGCAAGCGCCAATGTCTCAAGCAGATCAAACAGTATCTTCCTTTGACGAGGACGAGGGAACTGCTTTGCTTAGTGACGATTTAACAACAGGAGCGTACTTGCTTAGACTTAGCAACTACGACCGAATTGATTTGAATAAACCTTCGTTCCGAATTGGAAAAGAGAAGAGTTATGTTGATTACTTTATCTCAAATAATAATGCAGTAAGTAGAATCCACTGCGACATTATCAAGCGAGGAAGTTCATTCTTTATTAAAGATAATAACTCCACTAATAGAACGTTTATTAATGGAGATCCTATACAACCTAACATGGAAGTAGAGATTAGGGTTAACGACGTGATTATGTTGGGTAATGAAAAATTTGAATTCCATATTGACTAGAAAGGAAACGTGATTAGTAAGGTAGATACTTATGAATTATATCGGAACAGCAGTTACAGATATTGGAATTAGCAAAAAAACAAATCAAGATAGCGTATGCGTCAAGATTGCAGAGAGCGAGAAACATGGTCAAGTGGCCATGGTAGTTTTGTGTGACGGTATGGGTGGCCTCGCCAAAGGAGAATTGGCAAGCGCTACAGTTATTAGAGCGTTTTCTAAATGGTTTGATGATGACTTGCCTGCGAGATTGGTTAAGTTTTCATGGAAAAAAGTAACTGAAGAGTGGGAAAAATTAGCTAAAGAACAAAACTATTTGATTGCTCAGTATGGAAAGAAAACTGATGTGACACTAGGAACTACGTTAACAGCAATGTTGGTTGTGGATAATAAATATTTGATTCTGCACGTAGGTGATTCTCGCATCTACAAGATTAAAAATAGTGTGGAGCAGATGACAGAGGATCATACTTTTATTGCGCGTGAGATTAAGAATGGAAGAATGACACACGAAGAGGCAATGAAAGATAAGAGAAGAAATATGCTTTTGCAATGTGTGGGTGCTTCAAATGTAATTGAACCACAGATTGTAACTGGCAAAGTTGAAAAGAATGCAATTTATATGTTTTGCTCAGATGGTTTCAGACATGTTCTTACAAAAGAGGAAATGTTTGAAAGGCTATCACCAGATGTTTTGGTGGATGCCGATGCTATGGAGCAGACTAGTAAGCATTTAATAGAAGAAGTAAAGAAAAGAAAAGAGAAAGATAACATAACGGTTGCACTTTTGAGAACTGTAAGTTAGGAGTTTGATTTGGCTTTAGAACGTGGCGCGGTAATAGACGGCAAATACGAAATACTTAAGGAAATAGGCAAGGGCGGAATGTCAGTTGTCTATTTGGCTATGGATTTACGTCTTAATAAGCAGTGGGCAGTAAAAGTTATCCAACGTCGTGGTATTGGAAAGAACAATGAGATAGTCCTCAACAAAGTTCCTGATGATACAGAACTAATGAAGAGACTTGATCATCCATCAATTCCTCGAATCGTTGACATTATTGATAGAGAAAACGATCCACAAATCTATATTGTTATGGACTATGTGGAAGGTGACTCTCTAGATAAGATTTTGACTGAATATGGTGCTCAGCCTCAGGATTTGGTAATCGATTGGGCTAAGCAGATTTGTGATACATTAGGATATTTACATTCACAGAAACCACCAATCATTTATCGTGATATGAAACCAGGCAACATTATGCTTAAGCCTGAAGGAAATTTGAAGATAATTGACTTTGGTATTTCTCGTGAGTATAAAGAACAGAACCTAGCAGACACAACCATTTTAGGTACAAGAGGATATGCTCCTCCAGAACAGTTTGGTTCTAGACAGACAGATGCTAGATCAGATATCTATGCACTTGGAATGACAATGCATCATCTTTTGACGGGCGTAGATCCAAGACCAAAGAGTTACGAGTATATTCCTATTAGACAATGGAATCCAGAACTTTCTAGTGGATTAGAAAGAATTATTGATAAATGTACAGCACTAGCGCCAGAGGATCGTTACCAAAACTGTAACGAGCTTATGTATGACCTAGAACACTACGAAGAGATTGGTGATGAGTACAAGAAGAAACAGAAGAAGAAATTAGGAGTCTTCATTGGTTTCGTTGCGCTCAGTGTTATTTTCTTGGGACTAGGCATTTTGTTTAATAGTCTAGTTGCTAACAGATATGACGTGTTGGTTGATTCAAAAGATATTAACCAGGTCTACAAAGCCATCGAGATCGATAGAGGAAATATCGAAGGTTATGAGAAAGCATTAGAAATAAATGAGTCGGACTTCGGCAAAAAAGAATTATCAAAGTTTACTAATTACTATGATAATTCAACATTAGATAAGAATAGCAAAGAATACTTTGACCTAACTTATAAATTAGGCCATATGATTTTCTTTAACTATACAGACAGTGAAAGTTTTAGGGAAAGAATAACTTTGGCTGGAAAGCATTTTGGCACAATTGTGGATTCAGATAAAAAACGCAAATGTGAAAACTACGAAAATGCAAAGACTTATTATTCAATGTACAAAATCTACAACAAATTTGAGATAAGACATGAAGACCCAACTAAAGACGATCTTGAAAAGTTAATCAAGTCATTTGATGTGTGTCTAAATCAAATAGAAGAAAGTGGCGGAAATACTTATACAAAAGCAGTAGTTCTTGTCCAAATAAATGAATTGTTAAATGACTATAGAAAGAATTTTGCAAGACAAGGAATAGATGAAGATTCTGTCGAGAATCTAATGAAAAGGATTTCAGATATAGCTTATGAATTAAAAGATTCAGCAACTAATGAAGATACTATAACTCAACTAAAGAGAATTACAAAGAATTATAAGAAGTATAGTGAGCAGTTAGAGCAAGCTTACGAAAATCAAGAAGGAGAGGGTGAGTAAAATGAATGGCGAAATAGCTAGTACCTATCAATTACTCTCGACTATTGCTTTTGGTGTAGCAGCTCTATGCTTTGCGATAGCAATTTATTTATTGTTTAGGTTCAAAATTATAAAAATAATAAATGACTTAAGTGGTAGAACAGCCAGAAAGACAATTTCAAAAATACGTGAACAAAATGAACAATCTGGTTCAAAGTTCTATGGTCCACATGCAGCAGCAGAACAAAGAGGAAAGATTACTGACAAGATGGCACAAACAGGAGACCCTAATGCCACAGATGTTCTTCCGGATTCAGACTCTACAGATGTGTTACCTGATAATGATGACACTGACAGACTGCCACCTGATGAATCCACTGCAATACTAAATAAAAATCAGAGTCCACAAAATTCAGAAAGGACTGACATATTAGATAAAGATAAGAATACTGATATTTTAAAAAATGAAAACGAGACAGGAACTCTGAACACATTTGTTGAAACTGATGTGCTAGATGTTAATGGGGCCAAAGATAATTTTACTGAAGAGTTAGAAGAAAAAGACGAACCAAAGAAGAAATCTAGTTTAAAACCTATAACATCAGTTGTCTTGATTCATACTGATGAAAGAATTTAAAAATACCATTTTTAGAAATGTAATTATATATGAAATATATAAGGAGAATAATTATGAAGAAACTAACAAGAACATTAAAAAGCATAGGAGCAGTATTGCTAGCATTAGCGTTAGCTATTACACCTATGCCAGGAAAGACGGCAGATGTTAAGGCCGAACCTGTTTCGAATTTTAAAATAACTATAGAAGGATACACTGGAACAGGAAAAATCACATTAAAGCATGTGAAGTCTGAAGAAGAGACAACCACAAAAGAGGATGAAACTTCTGAAGAAGAAACAACAAAATCTATCAAAGCCGAGCAAACAGAAAAAATAACTAACGGTGAAGCAACTTTTGATGACTTTGTGGAACCAGGTGAAAAATATGATATAGAAATCACCGAGTTGATTGGATATGAGGATTTAACTAAGAAAAATGTTAGTGATTTTTCTGGGTCAACTTATGAAATAAAAAATAATGAATTGGTGGCAATCGATAAAATTACCATCAGCGGAGTTGTTAAGAATAGCAAAAATGAAAAACTTGAAAATGTGACAGTTAAGTTTAGTACTTATGAAGGGAAAGTCAAAGGTGATACCACTACAGATGTGAATGGCGAGTACGATTTTGAAGTATATAAAAATATAAGCTTTGACGCAGAATATATTCTTCCTAATAGCATTAAAGACGATTACCCTGTTAATACAAAAACAGAAACAAATAAAAAATACTCTTCAAATCAAACGCTGAACCAAGTGTTTGATATTGAGGAATACAAAATTAAATTAGAAGGTGGAAAAGCTAATTCAAGTGTATATGTAAACAACACAAGTGTTGATGACAACGTGTTAGTTAAAAAATATGAAAATGCAACAATCAAAGTAATTCCAAATACTGGATACGATTTAGAAACATTAACTGTAGATGGAACAACTTATGACGCGGATGAATTAGAACAATTAACAGAAGAATATGGTTATTCATTCAAAATAGAAAATGTTAAAGAAAATCATAAATTTAGCATTAGTACAAAGAAAATCAAAATACAGGATAAATATATTGGAGGAAATACTTATAGTGAAGAAGTATTAAGTGAGGGATATACTTCATATGTTTATAGTAAAGAGGAAAAAAGCCCAAGAGATATTTTACAAAATGGAGATAGAAAAGCTGCTGGTACAAATATCAGCTTGACGAACCTTACTGATCAGAAAAAATATTATATTTATGGAATTAAAACTGTCAAAGGAAGAGAGATAGCAGTTAATTATAAAACATATCAATTCTTTGTTGATACTAATGTTCCAAGTTTAGACAGCAGAGGCGATGGCATTAGTATAAGAGTGCTTAAAAATGATGGTAATCCTTTTGCGGAATTATATCATGATACAAAGTTTGGTTTCTTTTATAAAGCACAGGTATTAGTGAAAGTTAAAACGGTCGATAGTGTAGGAGCAGGAGAATCACAGGCATCTGGAGTTAAAAAAGTAACACTACAAATCGGAAATTCTTCTTTTGTGGATGAAAATACAGCTACACCTTCATATCAAAAATATAGCGAAGATTTTGAGGCTGAGTTTACTATACCAGAAAGTGATATATTTACAGAAACGAACGGAAGATGTTATATAAATGGAGCAATAAATGTTGCTATAGAAGATGGTGTAGGAAATATTAATAGTGATAATCCATGCACTAATACTAATTCCAATATTGCATTTAATAATTTACAGATTGAAAATGTACCTCCACAGATATCATCTAAGGTGATTATCAATAAAGATGATGGTGAAGTAAGCTACGAAGATGGTAACAAGTACTGGATTAATAAAGATGTGAATATTGATGTTAATTGTTTGGATGAGCCTGAAGAGGGGGTTACAGATGAAAAATACTGTTCAGGACTTCATTCAGTGAAGGTTTACGCCGTAGATGAGAATGATAATAGAAAAGAAGTAGAAGATTACACATGGATAAATAACGGAAATGCTAAAGAAACAAATCATAACGTTATCATCAATACTGGAAATAACACAATTAAAGATTCAATTCATACAAATGGTTCATATGAAATAATAGTTGAATCAATAGATAATGCAGGAAATTCAAAAGAACACAAAATTGAATTATACAAAGATGAATTTGTGCCATATATAGATAAGATGGTATTTACAGATGCAGCAGGGTACGAAGAGGACACTAGTGTAGATGCATCTGACAAAGTAGAAGCACCAAAGAAGGACGACGACACAACAAAAGAGTATATGAAAAAATATGTAGAAACTGGAAAATATGGTTACTACTTTAGGAAAGACACTCTAGTTACAATCTACGCATCAGATAAAGCTGATAGTAAAACTCCTTCATCTGGATTAGAATCTATTACTTATTATTGTGTAGATGTTGATGATAAATCAGAACCGGTTGAAGAAGTAAAAACGGTAACTGGTGACGACAATAATTATATTCAATTTGTTCTCCCAGCAGATTTCAAGGGACAAATTTTTGCGAGAGCAACCGATAATGTTAAAAATACTCCAGATACATATGCAAATCCAAATGGAACTATTTTAGAGACGAACGAAAAGCATAAAAAAACTAGTGGAATATCCATCAAACCGGTAATTAAAAACAAAAAAGACTTACATAAAGATGCAAAGGGGAATGACCTATTTGCCAAAGATATGGATGTTGATCTAGAAGTCACTGATTCATATTCAGGAATAAGAAAAGTTGAATGGAGTGTCAAGTCAGATGTTAATAATATGAAACAGTCTGGTTGGGCAAAGGTTGATAATGCTGGTGCAGTTTCTGATGAACAGGAAGGGAAGTCATGTATTTCAAATTGGACAAAGAAGGGAGACAAATCTAATTTAGTATACAAACTTAATAATACTTTCAGAATAACAAATAACAGTAACAACATTGAAATAAGTGTTAAATTAGAAGACAGAGCTGGAAACAAATCAGATAAGACATATGTATTCTCAATTGATAAAACAGCACCTAAGTTAGTTGTTAAGATGAATGAAAATGACGACAGTCATTTCACTGGTTATTTCAAGACAAACAGAAAATATGATGTTTATCTTTATGAGAGAAATATCAACAAAAAACAGACTAAGATGAAGACTGTTAGAGAAGATGATTATGGTTATTATCATAGAAAGACTTTATCAACTAACTTCAAAAGAATCGGAAAGACTATGCTAGATGGAGCGGAAGTATATGTTTACAAGAAGAGCGGAACATTTAAGGCTGAAGGTGATTATACATTTACTATTAACACCAAAGATTTAGCAAATAATAGTACACCAAACAAAAAAGTTAAGTACTCTAAAGAAATAAAAACTAAAAAGAAAAAGACTAGCCAGAATACTCAACAGTCAAATACTCAGCAAGGAACGACAAAGACTAACAATAAAGTTAATGCTGATAACAATAAAATCTTAGATTACAAGAAACAGAACAATAAAGATAAGGGAATCGATACAAGTTTTACTATAGATAAAACGACGCCTAAGGTAACTGTTACATATGATAACAATAATGCCGTAAATGGTAAGTACTTCCCACAAGCAAGAACAGCTACTATCAAGATTAATGAGCATAACTTTACAAAAGAAAACAACAGAATTGTAATTAACAAAAAAGCTACTAGAGATGGCAGTTCTATTGGTGGAGCAACCATGAGTAGTTGGGCTCATAAAATTGATACAAACCTTTACAGAGCGACAATCCCTTATACAGAGGACGGAGACTATCAGTTTGGTATTGATGTAACAGATAAAGCTGGTAACAAAGTTTCAGACTCAGGAGTTAATTATCCGAATGGTAGAGATTTGTCAAAAGACTTTGTAATTGATCAGTCTGTGGAAAAACCAATTATAGGTGGAGTAGAAAATGGAAAATCATATCCAGAAAAATGTATTCCAACTGTTCAGGTTAATGATACAAACTATGAATCAAGTGAAGTGAAATTACTTAGAACTCAGAAGGATGACATTGATAGAGATGTTACATCTAAGTATATCAAGTCTATGCCGGCAAATGGTTCTACAGTAAGCGAAGATTACTTCGACAAACTCAAAGCCAATGATGGTATCTACAAACTAAGCGTAAATATCACAGATATGGCAGGCAATACAGATAGTGAAGAAGTAGCGTTTACTGTTAACAGGTTTGGTTCAGTTTATGAGTTCAGTAAAGACTTAGTTGCTTTACAAGATAGCTATGTCAATAAAGTGGATGGTGATATCTTTATTAGAGAGTTTAATCCGGACAGATTGGTTGAAGACTCTGTAGAACTGGAAGTACAAAGAGACCAAGATCCTGTAGAAAATGTTAAGTACGACGTAAGTCCTGAGGTTAACAAGAAGGTTGATATTGGTTCGAGTGGCTGGTATCAGTACAAGTACGATATTGGAAATGATAACTTCAAGAAGGATGGTATCTATACAGTTAATGTTAAGACAAAGGATGATGCTGGAAACACTCCAGAATCTAATAACCAGTCCGAGATTAGATTTAGTGTAGATACGGAAAAACCTGACATAGTTAACGTCAAAGGTTTAGAGAATTCAAGTGTCAATGCAAAAGAGCAGAAGGTTAATTACTTAATCCATGATTCAATTGGCTTAAAGTCAATTGTAGCTACTGTGGACGGAAAAGAAGTGGCAAAAATTACTGAGTTTACGGATCCTACTAACTACGAAGGTGACTTTACTATCAAAGAAGGATTCCAGAGAAAAGTAAACTTCAAGATTACTGACTTAGCAGGAAATGTTACAAATACTGCAGATACTGATTTCAATCCTGAGTATGATTTTAACTCAACAATCACAGTATCGACAAATATCTTCTTGCTATGGTTCGCTAACAAGTTATTATTCTTCGGTTCACTCATTGCTCTAGCAGCAATAGCAGCAGCAATTGCTTACTTTGTAAGAAAAAAGCGTGCGTTGAAAAATATTATAAAATAAAAATGTATTAGGCGGCGCGCCTAGAGCGTGTCGCCTAATAATTATGTAAGAAGGAACTAATAAATGAACGAATTAATACAATCAAAAGTAGTGACTGAACTAAAGGAAGCTCCTAATGTTCAGTATGTATTGGAAGATGAAAAGTACTTTTCACTAACAGAATACAAAGTATTAAAGAATCAAGATGCAAACTTTATAAAGTGTGCGAGAGTGACTTATAACGGAAAAATCAAACTAATCTATTTCACAACGAGTCATAAGTCATTCAAAAATATGATTCCAACTTTTGACGAGGATACATTTTTATCTGTTATAGCGAATGTATTTAATACCATTATTCAAATAAAACATAATGGTTTCTTGTCATATCCAAATCTTGATTTGTCATTCGATAAAATTTTTGTCGATCCAATCAGATTGACTGTTAGTTTGATTTACTTACCGGTAAATAATTCTAATATGGATTCGGCGGCTTTTGAGAACGAGTTTAAAACGGAAACTATAAAACTGATTTCCAGTATTCCTACTTTTAACAGTGAAAAACTAACAAGAGTTTGTGGATATTTATCAAATGGCGCTTTGTCTTTGGAAGAATTGTATAAGAGTATTGCGTCTGAAATAAAGGGAGGACTAAAAACTCTACAAAACTATTCGGGGCATAGAGCAGCAAAGAAAATACAAGAACCATCATCATCCAAACTGACTTTAGATACTATTAATTCTACTGAATCTGTGCATTTTGAAATTGATAGAACAGAGTATGTGATCGGGAGAAATGCTAAACAGTCAGATGGTGTTATTGGTTTCAATAAGGCTGTTGGTAGAACTCACTGTAAGATAGTTTATCAGGATGGAAAGTATAGTGTGGTGGATTTGGCGAGCGCGAATGGAACGTTTGTAAACGGACAAAAAGCTATGCCTAGTAATCCTGTTGCACTGAACGATGGTGATGTACTAAGAATTGCCAACATAGATTTTAAGGTTGGATTATAGGAGGTGTTGGAATGGCAAAGTCGACGATTATTCTAGCGGATACTGATGTTAAATTCTTAGCACCTCTAGAATTAAAATTTATAGAAGAACTAGATGAAAACATTGATTTGGAAGTAATCACTGACCCCGATTATTTCGATGAATATTTCTCTGGTCCAAAGACAGCAAATATTTTGGTAGTGAGTGAAGAACTCTATACTACAGAACTTCAAAAACAGAATATAAACAACATTTATGTTTTAACAGAAAACACCGACGAAGGTGGAACAGAAGATCTTGTTATAACTAAGATTTTCAAATACACAAGTACTCAAGAGATTTACAAACAAATAACAGCTACCAGTAAAGTGGAGTTGGATAGCAAAAAGGAAAAAGAGACAAGAGTAGTTTTGGTTTATTCCGCATCAGGAGGTGTTGGAAAAACAACTATTGGTCTAGGTATCAGTAACGCGATGGCAAAGGCTTACAATAATGTTTTGTATATCAATGCTCAGCGAATCAATTCGTTCCAGCATTATTTGAAGAACAAATCTACAATACCTAGCAATGTTATTTCTGAGTTTACAAATAAAGAGCCAAATCTCTTTGGACGAATTAATCACATAATCAGAAATGAAAACTTTAACTATTTGCCACCATTTGGTATGGCTCTTTCATCTTTGAATTTGGATGCGACAGTCTTTATTGAACTTATCAAATCTGCCAAGGCTACAAAGCAGTACGATGCGATTATTGTGGATACAGACTCTGTATTTAACAAAAAGACAGCAAATCTTATTACTATGGCAGACAAAGTGATTATTACTTTAAATCAGACTAGACAGTCAGTTTATGCAACAAATATGTTGCTTAAAAACATAAGCTGCAACGACAACGAGAAATATTACTTCGTTTGCAATGACTTTGACGAAGACAATCCTAACGCACTCACAATGGAAGAGTACAAACCTAGTTTTATGGTTAACGAATATATTAAGCACTTCGATAAGTTCGACGAAAAGAGCTTGGACGACATCGCCAAAGAGTCGGACATTCAGAAGATAGCATATTTGATTGTATAAGGGGCAATTATGGATAATTCAGCAATTATTATTTTTAAAATTACAAAAAGAGATTTTGAGGTAGATTTAGAAATACCTCTTGATATTTCGGCTAATGATTTAGTGAACGGATTGAACACGGCTTTTGATCTAGGGATTGATGTGTCAGATGTCAAAAACTGCTATTTGAAAGCTGAGAGACCTATTGCATTGTTGAAAGGCAATAAGACTCTTGAAGAGTATGGCGTTCGCAATGGCACAATTATTTATTATACAGAGTGAGGTTTAGTAAATGCAGTACGGTTATGTAGTAAAAATATCAAATAAGAATATTTACAGAGAGGTGCAACTTCCAGTCGATGCAGAGTACTTAAAAGTAGGACTAGGTATTGATTGTGACGTGCGCTTTTTTAAAGAGGACTTTTTTGATGATTTTGAACTTGTATTTAGAAAAGTAAATGGAGCATGGCAGATAGAATGTTCAGACAATCTCTATCTTGATTCAGGTGATGTTCAAAAACTAATGACTAAAAAGTTAAGTCACGGTGATTCATTTGCCGTTAAGTATCAAGAGTCTGAAAGTGAATTGTTCAAAATTGATTTCTTGTTCGACTTTGATAATGAAAATAAAGATTACGAAAGATGTATTAATATATCTGGAGTTTCTAGTTTTTATATAGGTAGTGGAAGTGGCTACGATATTCTTTTGAATAGTGAATATGTTAAAAATGACTTGATTCAACTTCAAAAGGTAAATAACGGCGATTTGCAGTTAATTATTAAACAGACTACGTATGGCGTTTATCACAACGGAAAACTTGCAAAGAATGGTGAAACTATTTGTAATGGAGACTTTTTCTCTATAGCAAACTTTAGTTTTTATTTTAAGAATGGATTGCTAAGAACCAGCAAAGATGTTAACAGCAATCTCAACTACTATGATGATTTAAATAAAAATGAGTATCCAAAATTCAATAGAAATACTCGCGTGAAGATAGTAGTGGATGATGAGAAGATAGAGGTTCTAGATCCACCTGCAAAACCACAGAAGCCAAGAAATAATATTTTAACTAGATTGTTGCCATCAGCTGTAATGATTGTAGCAGGTATTGCCATGATTACTATTTCACCATTTATGCTTATCTCGAGTGGTGTTGGTGTAGTTACAGCAATAGTGAGCATTGTTCAAAGTAAGAAGGAGTTCAAACAAAATTCTAAAGAGAGAATAGAAAAGTATAAAAAATATATTGAGAATAAGAAAATCGAGATAGAAAAATATAGAGATGTAGAGCAGCAAGTTCTAAATGAAATATATTTGGACCAGGAACAAACAACCAGCAGATTGACAGGATTCTCTACAGATCTTTTTGATAGAGAAAAAGATGATGAAGATTTCTTACAAGTTAGACTTGGTATTGGTAGCAAAGAAGCAATAAAAGAAGTTAGTTACAAAAAACAAGAAAGACTTGAGGTGGAAGATGATCTACAAGAAATGCCTCAAAAGATATGCGAAGAATACAAATTGGTTCACAATGCACCTATTACAGTGGATTTAAAAGAAACAGGCGCAATGGGTATTATTGGCCCAGAGCAATATAGATTTGCATTTATGAAGAACATGCTAGTTGATATTTGTGCTAGGCAGTTCTATTCAGATGTTAATTTGTTCTTTGTAGTGGAAAATGAACATGAGGATAAAGTTCACTGGTTAAGGATGCTTCCATATGTCTTCAATGACGTTATCGGTATTAGAAATATCATTTCAGATGATGACAGCAAGAATATTTTATTTGAATACTTATACAAAGAATTAACAATTAGAAAAGAAGAGAAGGAAGAAAATCCTAAGAGGATAATCGTTTTCTTCTACGATGAATACGAATTTAAAAACCATCCAATTTCAAAGTTTGTGGATGATGCAAAAGAGTTAGGTATTACATTTATCTTCTTTAAAGACAAAAAATCAGATGTAATTCAAGGTTGTGATTACTTAGTAGATATTAAGAGTGATAGAGAAGCAACTTTGATTCAGACAGATGATAGAAGTAAAGCATTAGATTTCAGATATACAACAGTATCTGATGCACAAGCCAAAGATATAGTTGATATGTTGGCTCCTGTTTATACTGAGGAGATTTCTCTAGAAGGAGCTTTGACAAAGAACATATCATTATTCCAGTTATTAAACATCATTGCCGTAGATGATATTGATTTAGACGGCAGATGGAATACATCACAGGTATTTAAATCGATGTCAGCTCCTATTGGTGTGTCAAAGAGTAATGTGATTAGTCTTGATCTGCATGACAAGGCACACGGACCTCACGGTTTGGTTGCAGGTACTACAGGTTCTGGTAAATCTGAGATTTTGCAGACATATGTTTTATCTATGGCAACATTGTTCCATCCATATGAAGTCGGATTTGTAATCATTGACTTTAAGGGTGGTGGTATGGCTAACCAGTTTAGAGATTTACCACACTTGATGGGTGCGATTACAAATATTGACGGCAAAGAAATAGATAGATCCCTTAAATCAATTAAGGCAGAACTACAAAAGAGACAGAAATACTTTGCAGAAGCAGATGTTAATCATATTGATGCATATATTAAGAAATATAAAGCAGGCGAAGTGAAAGAACCTCTACCACATTTGATCCTGATAGTAGACGAATTTGCTGAGTTGAAAGCAGAACAACCAGAGTTTATGAAAGAGTTAATTTCAGCAGCACGTATTGGACGAAGCTTAGGCGTCCACTTGATTCTTGCCACACAGAAACCATCTGGTCAAGTTAATGAACAGATTTGGTCTAACTCTAGATTTAAGTTATGTTTGAAAGTTCAAGATCAGCAAGATAGTAACGAGGTTTTGAAATCACCTTTGGCTGCAGAGATTAAAGAGCCAGGTCGTGCTTATTTGCAAGTTGGCAATAACGAAATATTTGAACTATTCCAGTCAGCTTATAGTGGTGCACCAGAGAAGGCTGACAATAGTAACATGAAAGAATTCCAGATATTTGCACTTAATGAGTCTGGAAGAAAGATGAAAGTGTTTGAGCAGAAAAAGAAGAAGTCCAGTGAAGGTGACTTAACACAGCTTGATGCAATCGTTAACTATGTAAATGGTTATTGTGAAAACAACGACATTAAGAAACTTCCGGACATTTGCTTGCCATCTCTTGGTGAAAATATTCAGTTCCCTGAGAAGAAAAATCTTTTGAAAGCGGACAGCAGAGTACTTACAGAGATTGGTATTTATGATGATCCAGATAATCAGTATCAAGGTATTTATTCTGTAGATTTAGCAAATCAGAACACAATGATTATTGGGTCTGCACAATCAGGAAAAACAAATATGCTTCAAACTATGATTAGAAGTATTGCAACAAAGTTTAGCCCTGATGAAGTCAACCTTTACATTATTGACTTTGCTTCAATGGCGCTAAAGAACTTTGAAGACTTAAATCATGTTGGTGGTGTAGTAACTGCTTCGGATGATGAAAAATTAAAGAACTTAATCAAACTTCTATTAACAGAAATAGAAATTAGGAAAGAAAAGATGTTGGCAGTAGGAGTGAGTTCATTCGCTGCATATAAGGAAGCGGGGAAGACTGACTTGCCACAAATAGTAGTAATGATTGATAACCTTACTGCTCTTAAAGAATTGTACTTTGAAGATGACGATGATGTATTACTAACACTATGTAGAGAAGGTTTGACTGTTGGTATCACCATGGTCATTGCTAACTCTCAAACATCTGGAATTGGTTATAAGTACTTGGCTAACTTCTCTTCTAGAATAGCAATGTTCTGTAACGATTCAGGTGAATATGGCTCATTGTTTGATCATTGTAGAGAAACTTTAAATGATATTCATGGTAGATGTCTCGTTGAAATAGACAAGGAGCATTTGGAGTGCCAAGCATTCCATTCATTTGAGGGCGAAAAAGAAATCGACAAAGTAAATGAAATAAGAAACTTTATTAAAGTGGTTAATAGCAAGAACCTTGATAAGAAGGCTAAGGCTATTCCAATGATTCCAGAATTACTTACTGAAGACTTTGTTGTTGATAACTATAAAGATGTTATAAAGAGCAGATTCTCACTTGTTGCGGGATTAGATTACGGCACAGTAGATCCTGTTGTTCTCCAGATGAATAATTTAGGTTCGCCACTGGTAGTTACAGGTAGAGAAGAGTCAGGAAAGCACAACTTCTTGAAATATATTGTCAACTCATTAGATAAGATTTATAAGGATGAAACAGAAGTTTACATTATAGATGGAATCAAGAAGAAACTGTCTCCATTAAAAGATTTAGATAATGTTAAGACTTATGGATTTATGCCAGACAAGGCTAGCGATATAGTCACGGAAATTGAACATTCACTAAATGATAGATATGAGGAATTTATAGAAGGAGAGGATGATGTTCTTGATAAATCAAAATTAATTGTTTTGATTATCAATAACTATGATGCACTAGAAAATATTAGTGAGAATCAAGACATTTATGACGCATATCAAAACATCACGGGTAGATACAAGAATATGAATATATGTGTATTAGTAGGAGACTACGAAAACACAAATATCTCTTATGCAGCACCAGATTTAGTGAAAGAATTAAGAGATGAAAGACACTTTATGTATTTTGACAATGTTTCAAATCTCAAGATACTAGATCTTCCACTTTCTACTATGCGAGAATTCAAGAAACGTATTGATTTGGGCGACGGATTCTACATAAGAGATAACGAATGTATGAAAGTTAAAACTGTTAAGAGTGATATATAGGAGATTGATATGGATAAAGTAGAGATACAAAGAGAAATAAGAAGATTAGAGAAAAAACTAAATAGCTACAGAGAGCAACTTGAAAACACAAAAAAAATATCAGGAAAACTCCAAGAATATGCAAGTGTTGCAAGTCAGAAAAAAACAAAGGTGGAGAATGCTTTTAGTTCGATGTTAAAAAATGCTAAATCTAGGAGTGCTAAATTACCTCCAAATAGTAAATATAGAAGTAGGTATGATTCGAAAATGAATAATATTTTTAAAGGCAAAAATGCAGCAAATGCAGTGGATTCATTACAAAGGTTAAGCTCGAAAGCCCGAAATGGAATAATAAATAAGGATAGTGAGAATAGAGAACTAACTAATAAAATAAATATAACTCAAAGAAAGATTCAAGAGTTAAAAAATGAACTAAACAAGGGAGATAAGTAAATGGGTGTTTGTGAAATAAAGTATGTTGATTGTGAATTAGAGAACAATAAAGGCAATTTGCAAAATTTGAATGCAAACTGGTGTGAAACTCCTAAGCCAATTGCATGTCCTTCGGAAAAGAGCAGAGGGAATGCGGCAAAAGGAATAAATGATAATTGCAAATTGGCAGTACAGGGGAGTGTATCGCTAGGTAGATTATTGGCAAATTCATTAGGTTTTTTTAATGCAATGCAGATTACTTATACGGAAGCAGATGAAAAGTGCGCAGATGCGATTAAAAAAGAAGGTAGCAAATACAACACAGAAGAGGGATTGGCAAAAAAAACTAGAAAACCAACAAAAAAGGATAAAAAGTCTGTCAAGAAAAAAACAAACAAAAAGTCAACTAAGAGAAAGAAAATTAAAGGGAGCGATAAAGATCCTTGGAAAGATAAAGATTTCGAAAGTCAAAGAAAAAAACGTAATGAAAAAATGAGAAAGAAATGATTAATACAATATAATTTCGTCATTTTTTTGTAATGAGAGGTGTTATTATGAAATATCCATGTAAGTACACAATTAAAATTTTAGATTCAGAATATAAAGATGCTGGAAAAAATATTAAAAAATACGGGGAATTATTAGAAGAGGCAATATATCAATATATCTATTGTCTATCCAATATTGCACAAAATGCTGTTCCCTCTGGAAAAGTTCATGATGCAATTGTCTGTTTCGTAGCATATCTATCTCCTGTTCAGGGAATGGCTAGTGATTTTGGAAGCAAGTTTAAATCTTGCTCGAATGGTTATATAAGTATTGTGGATTCAAGAGATAGTTACTTATACGAAAAAGGGGGGAAAAGAGTAAGAGACTTTTCAGCAAAAGAATTTAACAATTTAATGAATATGTTGAAAGGTGATATTTGGATGGATGACGCTTTTGAACATGATGATTGGTTTCAAGAAAAAATGTGGAATATTAAAACGTGGATAGGAAGAGCTGCTAGATGGGATGATGTTACTGATCCCAAACTAGATATTAATGAATGTCATAGGCGTTTACTAGACTATAATAATGCAGATAAAACTACTATTAGAGATATTTTTTCTGGGATACAAGATGCAGATGACGAATATACAGCGAAATTTAATAAAATTGTCAAGGGCTTTGAAAAAATAAAAAATTATTTAGATAAAGCCGCATATCTAATTGATCCTGGAAGAGGAAGATTTACAGTGGATGATATAACTAGTACATTAGGACCGTTATTGGCTGATTTAAAACAATATTATAATGAAGTTATGTCTATTCATGAGAGAAGTGAAAAACCGACGATTGGGGAAATTGAGGATTTTATTTCTCAACCATGGGCAGCAATCTATTTTGCTGGGTTGGGTTCAATTTTTGATGATTTTATAGATGGTTTAGATTGGAGTGATGATGTTCTATCTTGGCTATGGACGGGAGATGAAAAAATTGCATCACAAGTAAAAGATGTATCAAATCCAACACAATATGAGGAAGATGTTCTCAAAGGGGAATTGATGGATATGCTTGACGATATGGCAGAGACATATCGTTATAGTGGTAGTGAAGAAGCTCAAAAGATGGCAGAATGCAAATCACTATTTAAATACATCAAAAAGTATGGAACAAAATGGTATAGCAAACTTGATAAAAGGACAGTGTTGGCCAGAGAACTAAATGATTTTTTGAATAAACTAGGGATCCTATCCAGCATTGCTTCCTATAGTGATTCGTTTTTGAATATCTTATCAAAATGTTTTATTGATTATAGTTTGAATGACAAAATACTAACTAGCTTTTTGAATAATGCATCTGCAAGTCCAATGATGAAAAAAGTCGCGAATGATATTGCGAATATATATAGAGATAAATTGTATGCAGTGATGGATGAAGCGGCAAAGCAGATTGCAAATATAGGTTTTAAAGAAGGTATTAGTTATTTGGCAAAAAATTGTTCTCCAATAAAGATGGTTACGGTTGTTTCGGACAGCATTGTAATAACAGGAAATATAACAGGCTTACGCAAACAGTATCAAAATCTAGCAAAGGCCATGGCATGTATAAAAATATGTCGAGAAAGTGAAAAGGCTTACCAAGCTGTAATTGTCAAAATGAAAAAAACAAGTAAGAATTCAAAAGAGTACTCTAAGTTGCTTGAGCAAGCAAAGCATTGTTTTGAAATGACAAAAAGATCTGCGGTTAATGCTTTTAATGCAATGGCATTATATTATGATGGTGGAGATGCTAGAGCATACTATGAATATTGTGCGAGAACTATGGAGGAAGCTGAAATGTTTGCGGGAGGAAATGCTGGTCCATTAAAAATTCTATCATACGAAAAATGGCTAGCAGCGTAAAAAAGAGTAATGATATAAGCGACATTGATAAATGATGTAAAACATTTAATTGAAAGAATGCTAGAGATGATATTAAAAAACTGATGAGAATGTCCCAGAAGATTATTTATTAAAAGAGTAGTTATCTTAGCAATATAACATTGCTTAAAAATAAATTAAGAAAGGAGTAGAATTATGGCAAACCAAATTCGTATAACACCTGATCAGATGCGTCAACGCGCAAATCAGTATCGTACAGAAGCTGACACAGTTAATGGTGTTATCTCAAAAATGGATTCTCTACTTCAGCAGTTACAAAGCGAGTGGGAGGGTTCTGCTAGCGAATCATATGCAGCTAGATATCAAGAACTTAAACCTGGTTTTCAGAAAGCTGAAGAACTTATTAGAGAAATCGCACAGGCACTTGATTCAACAGCTAGAATTGTTGAAGAAACTGATTCTGATATTGCATCACAGTTTAATGCCTAATTCAACTATCCCAATGGCACCTAATTTTTAGGTGCTGTTGGGATAAATTATTATTGGAGGAAAAATAATTGAAGACTATAAAAAACATATTAATCATATGCATGACATTAATACTCGGTACTGTTTTTTCATTGGGGATATATACCCCAGTAGCAGCAGGCACTATGAGCGGGATTACAAATGGAACGACTTATACAGCATATTTTAGTGGAGATAATAATGAATTGACCAAGAAATTTTCTGTTACTGAAAATGGAAAGACCACTATTAGTATTAAAAGACCAATAGAAAATGATGGTTATATGCATACATTTATGGTGGATCTATACGATTCCACGGGAAAAGGTGTTGGTTCAGAATACTGGAATTCCACATATGATTCATCTAAACAGGATTTAAAATGGACGGTAAAC
>OCTX014518584.1_pt1 | contig 26117 bp, 19 predicted proteins | sample 1539691 | NCBI WGS metagenome assembly OCTX01 (sample SAMN02144231, study PRJEB22623) | gut metagenome | biome: sheep rumen | host: Ovis aries | place: New Zealand
AAAGGTACAATAAATTTTTCATACGTGCAAACAATTTTTGATTTTTGTTTGCAAAAGTACTGCTTTGGAGCGGAGAAAACAAAAGTTCGACGGAATTATCGAAGAAATCGAATAGAATTCAAGTGAGTTTAGCTTGCAAGATAGAATACTATTGTAGAATCGATTCAATCTCCTTTCGGGCAGCAGCCACTTTGGAGGATGCCTGACTGGGAACGGCTTCATTGAACTGGCTGGAAGAAGGAACCTGTTTGCCCGTTATTTCTGCTATCCAATTTCTTAATTGGCGTTTGTCTTTCAAATCGGCTTTGCCTAATTTCTCAAGTGCTGTAAGATATTGCGACACAAGCGCCAGATTGATATGTCCGGGCTTTTCGGCATGTTCAGGCAGAGTGTGTAATAATTGTTTTATCTGCTCCTCCTCTTTTTCAGACAAATTGCGGAGGGGCGAGTAGGGCATTGCAGGCTGTGCGGTCTGTTTCTTTTGCAAGATATATTCTACTTTTTTCTCGAAATCTTCTTCCTCATCGCTTTTCACAAACGGCGAGAGAACAAGCCTGCCAAGCAGAGCGATAACCCACACAGCCGCTACGGCGTACAAGATATACGTAAGGATTCGTTTTGCCGGGGTGTCCAAAGCCGCAACGACCAATAAAATCAACGCTGCAATGGTTGAAATCTCAAGGACCGGTTTTATCGTGCGGTCAATCTTATACAATATGTTTGCAAACTGCGGCTTCATATCAGTATATCTCGACTATTTCACGTTTGAGGCGGCGGGTGATCTGGGAGGGGGAGAGAGGGGTGACGCCTTGCGTTTGGAGAGAGGTGACGCGCTGGGTGGCTTTGACCACCAAAGGAATCTCCGCTTTCTTGGAACCCAGGATACGGATGTTGCTGATCATGTTCTTCTCCAGCAGATAGACATGTCCGTCCTGCCGCTGGTAGATTGTGTTCAGATCAACGGACCCGCGCAGTTTCTTGAGACGGAATTTCTCTATGTTCTGCTCGCTCATGTTGACGAGATTGAGCATCTGCAGCTGCTCAGCGTTCAGTTTGATACCAAACGGGATAGTCACTTTGACTTCCGCATGCTCGGAGAAACGGCGCACGGCGAAAGTCTCGGAATCCACTATATAATGTCTCTGGAAAGTCATTTGGAAAAGCCCCAGGTATTTGGACACTTTCTGTGTATGCGTAAGAACCGTTTCTCCCTCCGACTCGTTGGAGACAGTCCAATGGCGCGTGTCGGTCATGGTCTGTTCAAAATCATACCGCATATTGCCCATGGCGAAGAGCGCTCGGTGGACAACAACGCCGCTGTCCACGGCATTGGCAGCCTTGCGCATGAACTTCTCTTTCTGCTTCTTCTCCAAGCGCTCTATAGCGTCTCCGGCTAAGATTGAATCCGCCTGCGCGCGCTTCTCCGCATCGAAGAACCGCTTGCAGTACCGCCCCTGGAACTGAACGGAGTCGCGTCCTTCCATCGCCTGCTCCGGCAACACAACGATATTAGCTATCATCTGCTCCATGCCCCAAGTGCTGTTCTCGGCGTTCTTAGCCTCAAGGGCACGATCTGCCGGGCAGTCCATACGCACATCGGAGACGACCGAATACTGCGCGTTATTGTCAGGAAACTCCTCCTCCAGTTTGACATAGACCGCGTGGAGCAGGGCAGCCATCTGTTTGCGTTTGTTCTTCTGCTTGGATGGTTTGGCTGCCACAACGGTCTCCTGCAAGGCGATGGGCTGCTCCTTAAGGACGAATAAAGCCCCCTCCGGCTCCCCCATGGAGGGGGAGAGAACTAAACATTCTTTGGCACGAATGGCCGTTTTCTCATAGCCTATAAAGGAAATGATGATTTTCATATCCGGCATGAGGTTGGCTTCAAACGAGAAGAAACCGTCATTATTAGTTGCCGTTCCCCATTCGGGCGCAATCTCCGGATAAACCGTGGCATAGGCTATCGGAGCACCTTTCTCATCCACAACGCGGCCGGAGAAAGTAGCCGCCATTAACGTACCCAAAGACCCTATGCAGAGTACAAAGGCTAATATGAATTTATAATTTTTCATAATTCGGGTGCAAAATTACAACAATTATTTCAAATACACAAGATTTATGCCATATTTTCATAAAATCACTATATTCAGGTATTGTGTATGTCAAAAAAAAGCAGTACCTTTGCAGCCGATTTTGGGAAGGAAGAAGTAGAAAGGATGAAAATGAAAGGAAAAAATTTATTACTCCTTATATTTATTCTAATATGCACGTGCGTGCATGCACAAGTGACCGGCGTGGTGCTGGACGAAAGCGGAACTCCTATGGTAGGAGCCAATGTCTATTGGGCCGGCACTGCAACAGGAGTGGCTACTGACTTTGAGGGCAATTTCACGCTGATGCCGGTGAAAGGCAACAATACGCTTGTAGCCTCTTTCGTCGGATGTCATAATGACACTATCATTGTGCTGAACCGCAAGCCGCTGACGATCGTGTTGGTGGACGAGGCTGTTCTGGACGAGGTGACCATCACCGAACGCAAGCAGGGAGTGATCAAGAGCCGCACGTCGGCTTTCGCCACGGAGACCATCGGCACGGAGGAGTTATGCCGCGCCGCGTGCTGCAACCTGAGCGAAGCGTTTGAGACCAACGCCTCGGTGGATGTGGCGTATTCGGACGCCGCTACGGGTGCCAAACAGATACGCCTGTTAGGACTGAGCGGAACATACGTGCAGCTGATCCAGGAGAACACGCCGGCAGTACGCGGACTGGCGCAGAACTTCGGTCTGGAGTATATCCCCGGTCCGTGGATGAGCAGTATTCAAGTCAGCAAAGGCACATCCTCCGTGATCAACGGCTATGAAGCCACCTCCGGACAGATCAACGTAGAGCTGCTCAAGCCGCAGACCCAGAACCCGCTGTCCGTCAACCTGATGGTGAACTCCGAAGTGATGGCGGAAGCCAATATCATGGGCGGCTGGCAGTTGCTGAAGAATGAACATGAGCATGAGAACGGACATCACCACCATGAGTCGCTTTATACGGGCCTTCTGGCACACTACGGCGGCAGTTATATGGCGATGGACGGCAACCATGATTCGTTCGTGGATATGCCCAAGATACAGAACGCCAACCTCGCCAACCGCTGGTTCTACAAGAACGGCGAATATACGTTCCAGGCTTTTGTGCGCGGCCTGTACGACCGCAGAAGGGGCGGACAGATAAGGATGAAGGAGGAAAATGAAAGGACGAAGGAGGAACCGTACTTGATCAATCTGAATACATGGCGGGTGGAAGGATTTCTGAAAAACGGCTATGTGTATGACGAAGAAAGCGGCAGTTCGGTAGCTCTGATAACTGCGGTCAGTTACCATAACCTCGATAACTCATACGGCCTGCGCCAGTGGAAAGCCAACCAGCTGAACGCATATCTCAATGGTATCTGGCAAGGCAACTGGGAAGGCGGCGGACTGATCGACAACGACCACCGTCTGAGCGCCGGAGTAAGCGTCAATTTTGACAAATACGGAGAGACGCTCAGCCTTCAGCCGTCAGAATTCAGACTGGACCGATGGGAAGTGACGCCGGGTATCTTTGCGGAATACAGTTATACGTACGCCGAGATGCTCTCGCTTGTAGCCGGTGTGCGGGCGGACTATTCGACCCGGTACGGTTTCTTCTTCACGCCGCGAATGAATATCCGTTATACGCCGTTCGAATGGTGGACGCTGCGCGCGAGTGCCGGAATGGGTTACCGCAGTCCGAACGCCATCGCGGACAATGCCTTTATCCTGCCGTCGTCAAGAGCGCTGGACCTGGCTCCGGATATCCAACAGGAGCGCGCCGCCAACACCGGCATCAGTACTACATTCTACATCCCGATGGGCAAACGGCAGCTGCAACTATCGGCGGAGTACTACTACACGCATTTCCTGAACTCGCTGATCGTGGATATGGACCATGACCCGCATGCCGTGTATATCTACAACCAGACGGATATAGCCGGAGCAAAATCTTTTGCCCATTGCGCACAGATAGAAGCCAGCATGGAGGTGCTGCGCGGCTGGACATGGACCGCAGCTTTCCGATGGACGGACATCCGGCAGACGACATTCAACGCCGCTACCGGCAGTTACGAGCTGCGCAGCAAAGCGCTGACCAACCGATTCAAAGGAATCATCACCACCTCCTACCAGACACCGCTCAAGAAATGGCAGTTCGACGTCACCGCACAGTTCAACGGAATCAGCCGTATGCCGGACGGATTCACCGCCTATGGCGACATGTTAGGCGGCTACGGCACAGCGAAACCCATCAACTGGTATCCGCAACTGATGGCGCAAATAACCAAATACTTCCGTACATGCAGTATTTATCTGGGAGCAGAGAACATGACCAATTTCCGGCAGCACATGCCGATCATAGACAGTTTCAACCCCTTCGGAGCCGATTTCGATGCATCAATGGTATGCGGACCTACGACAGGATGGAAAGTATATCTCGGTTTCCGGTATGATCTGGAGAAAGGGGAAGATTGAAAGGTGAAAAATGAAAGGTGAAAATTGAAAGGGGAAGATTGAAAGGAATGAGAAGAATATTAGTTTGTTTATTAGCCGTATTGTCGCTACCTCTGATGGCGCAATACGACGCTCACTTGACCGGCCATGTGCTGGATGAAACCACCGGCGAACACTTGCCGTACGTCAATGTACAACTGAAAGGAACCAATATCGGCACCGTGACCGACGAGACAGGCCACTATCTGCTGAAAGACCTGCCTGTAGGACGCCAGATAATTGTCTTCAGTTATGTGGGGTATGAGACACTGGAGCTGCCAATAAATATCGTCGAAGACAAAACCGTAGAGCTCAAAGCCGCTCTTCGCGAGGTATCGCAACAGCTCAACAGCGTTGTTGTGACGGCAAACAGGTACGCTACCAAAAGACAGGAAACGGCTACTATTGTCAATGTGCTTTCGCCACAGTTATTCGAGACAACAGCAGTATCCTGTGTCGCCGACGCACTCTGTTTCCAACCCGGACTGAGGGTAGAGAACACCTGCTCCAACTGCGGCAAAACAGACCTGCGTATCAACGGACTGCAAGGGCAATACACCCAGATTCTAATGGACAGCCGGCCGGTGTTCTCTTCGATGGCTTCGGTCTATGGACTGGAACAAGTGCCAGCTGCCATGATCGACCGTATCGAAGTGATGCGCGGCGGCGGATCGGCTGTATACGGAGCCAACGCCATCGCCGGCGTGGTGAATATCATCACCAAGGAGCCGGTGCGCAATTTCGTCAATATATCCAACATAAGCAATATCAACGAGCATGCCGGATATGACATCAACACCAGTCTGAACGGTTCTGTCATGAGTGACAGCCGCAAAATTGGTGCGTATATCTTTGCTTCCCATCGTACCCGTAGCGCGTACGACCGCGACAAAGACGGATACAGCGAAGTGCCGCAGTTGCGCAGTACAACCGCGGGCACAAGGCTCTTTTTCAAGACCAGTGCGTACAGCAAGATAACAGCCGAATACCATCATACGACAGACTACCGCCGCGGAGGAAACAAACGCGACGAAGAACCGCACAAGGCGGATATCGCCGAGCAGTTGCGGCATAACATAGATGCCGGTTCGGTCGCTTTTGACTGGTTCTCGCCGGACGACAGGCATTTCGTTTCCGCCTATTCGGCTATCCAGCATATAGGCCGCGAGAGCTATTTCGGAGCCGGTCAAGACACGGCAGCCTACGGCCGCTCGTCCGACCTGACCTCCAACACCGGTTTGCAATACCGTTTCTCGTACCCATGCGGGCTGATGAAAGGGGATTTGACGGTAGGCGCCGAATACACCTATAACGGTCTTTATGACCGGATGCTGGGCTACAACCGCGAGATGAACCAGAAAGTGCATATCGCCGGTGCGTATGTACAGAACGAATGGAAAAACGAGCAATGGAGCGTACTGATCGGCGCGAGGGTGGAGAAGCATAACCTGCTTAAAAATCCCGTGGTCAATCCCCGCGCCACCTTCCGCTATACGCCGATAGAGGGACTTGTCTTCCGCGCCGGTTACAGCAGCGGCTACCGTGCTCCGCAGGCATACGACGAGGACCTGCACGTAGCGGCTGTAGGAGGAGCTGTTTCGCTGATTTCCCTGGATCCTAACCTGCGTCCCGAATACTCGCACAGCGCCACCCTGAGCGCGGACTGGTACAAGCAGTTCGGCAAATGGGAGGTGAACCTGACCGCCGAAGGATTCTACACGTATCTGCAGGATGTGTTCTTCCTCCGCGAAGACGGACTTGACGCATCCGGCAACGTGCTCTTCACCCGCACGAACGCCCCGGGCGCATGGGTAGGCGGATTGAATATAGAAGGAAAAGTGTCGTTCTCGCACTGGTTTACCTTCCAACTCGGCTACACCTACCAGCAAAGCCGCTATACCGTAGCACAACAATGGAGCGCGGACGTAGCACCGCAGACGCGGATGCTGCATACACCGGACAACTACGGCTACATGCTTCTGGATATCTATCCGGTCAAAGATTTCACGATCTCGATTAACGGCAAAGCCACCGGCTCGATGATAGTGCCGCACCTGGCAGGATATATCCCGAAAGACGAAGAAACACTTGCGCCTTCCTTCTGGGATCTCGGCATCCGGCTGGCATACGACGTACATCTGTACAAACACTATTGCCTGGAAATCAGCGCCGGAGTGAAGAATATCCTGGACCAGTTCCAGCGCGATATAGACAAAGGCGAATACCGGGATGCAAGTTATATTTACGGTCCTACCACCCCACGAACATATTTCGCCGGACTGGCACTCAAATTATAGTGAAACGGGCTTAAAGGGCATTTATTTGCGTTTTAAGCCCTTTTTGTTTCTCCACCGACACCCCCTCGAAAACAAACTAAAAATCAAAAATATCGCAAAAAATTTGCATATATCAGAAAAAAGCAGTAACTTTGCGCGGAATTTTGAAAATATATTAATCACAATTATACAACAATGGAAGAAAACAACGATTTAATTCAGAATGATCACATTATTCCCGTGAAGATTGACGAGGAAATGAAATCCTCGTATATCGATTATTCGATGAGTGTGATTGTAAGCCGTGCATTGCCGGATGTACGCGATGGTTTCAAACCGGTACACCGCCGTGTGTTATTCGGAATGAACGAGCTGGGTAACACCAGCGACAAGCCGACCAAGAAAAGTGCACGTATCGTAGGTGAAGTAATGGGTAAGTATCACCCTCACGGCGATAGTTCTATCTATGGTACACTGGTGCGTCTGGCTCAGCCATGGGCAATGCGTTATTGTCTGGTTGACGGTCAAGGTAACTTCGGCTCGGTAGATGGCGACGGCGCCGCTGCTATGCGTTATACCGAGGCCCGTCTGTCCAAATTAGCCGAGGAAATGCTCCGCGATCTGGACAAGGACACCGTAGATATGCAGAATAACTTCGATGACTCTCTCAAAGAGCCGGTAGTGCTGCCTTGCCGTTTCCCGAACCTGCTGGTTAACGGAGCAAGCGGTATCGCCGTAGGTATGGCTACCAATATGCCAACCCATAATCTGGGCGAAGTGATCGACGGATGCTGCGCATACATCAATAATATCAAAGCCCGCATGCACGACGAGTTTGTGCCGGAGATCACGGTAGAGGATCTGATGGAATATATCAAGGCTCCGGATTTCCCGACCGGCGGTACTATCTACGGATACCAAGGCGTAAAAGACGCATTCGAGACCGGCCGCGGAAGGATTGTGATCCGCTCTCATGCAGAGATAGAGACCGATGACAACGGCCGCGAACGTATTATCATCACCGAACTGCCTTACGGCGTTGTCAAGAGTGATCTGGTAAAGAATATAGCAGAACTTGTAAGCGACAAGAAGATAGAAGGCATTGCCGATATCAACGACCACTCAAAACGCGATATCCGTATCGTAGTAGAGGTCAAACGCGATGCCAACGCGCAGGTAGTGCTGAACAAACTCTATAAGTTCACAGCGCTCCAGTCGAGTTTTGCCGTCAATAACATTGCGCTGGTAAAAGGCCGTCCTATGTTGCTGAACCTCAAGCAGCTGATAGGTAACTTTATCGAGCACCGAATGGAGGTTGTAACCCGCCGTACCCGCTACGAACTGCGCAAAGCAGAAGAAAAAGCCCATATCTTGGAGGGCTTGATCATTGCTGTTGACAATATCGACGAGGTAGTACGTATCATCCGTGCGAGCCGCACTCCGGCTGATGCACAAACCAATTTGGAGAAACGGTTCGAGTTGGACAACCTGCAGTCAAAAGCAATCGTAGATATGCGTCTGTCGGCTTTGACCGGTCTGCGTATTGACGAATTGAAAGCAGAATACGAAGAGATCGAGAAACTGATCGCCCATTTGAACGAACTGCTTGCCAGCGAGGAGATGCGTTATGACGTGATCAACACGGAACTCATAGAGATCAAAGAGAAATACGGCGACGAGCGCCGCACGCAGATCGTGAAGATGGCTACCGAGTTCAACCCGGAAGACATGTATGCGGACGACGATATGGTGATAACTATCTCGCATCTGGGTTATATCAAGCGTACGCCGCTTGCAGACTTCCGTCAGCAGAGCCGCGGAGGTATCGGTTCGAAAGCCGGCAGCGCCCGCGACCAGGACTTCATCGAGTATGTATATCAGGCATCGATGCACTCCACCATGATGTTCTTTACGGAAATGGGACGTCTCTACTGGCAGAAAGTATATGATCTGCCGGAAGGCAACAAGCAGTCCAAAGGCCGTGCTATCCAGAACATGATCAACCTGCAAAAGGGCGACAAGGTACGTACCTGTATCAATGTCAAGGGCTTGAACGATCCGGAATACGTAGAGAACCACTATCTGATTTTCATCACCAAGAACGGATTGATGAAGAAAACGACACTGGAAGCCTACAGCCGTCCGCGCACAAACGGAATCATCGCACTTGGTCTGCGCGAAGGCGACGAACTGATCGGCGTAACAATGACCGACGGACAGAGCGAGATGCTGGTTGCTTCGTACAACGGCAAAGTAGTCCGTTTCAATGAAGGCGGAGTCCGTCCGATGGGTCGTGGCGCTACCGGCGTGAAAGCAATTACGCTGGAGGACGATGGCCAAGACCGCGTAATTGGCACGGTTTGTGTAGAGAAGGGTACAGAGAAGACCATTCTCGTGATTTCGGAGAACGGATTCGGCAAGCGTACGCCGGTGGACGACGAAGATGGCAATCCGATCTATCGTGTCACCAACCGTGGCGGCAAGGGTGTCAAGACCATCGAGATCACCGAGAAGACCGGTCATCTGGTAGGTATCGAGGCAGTAACCGACGAAGACGACCTGATGCTGATGACCAAATCCGGCACTGCAATCCGAATGGATATCTCTACTATCCGTCAGACAGGACGCGCTGCACAAGGCGTCAAACTGATCGAGTTGCAGAAACGCAATGACAGCCTCGTAAGCGGTTGTATCGTTCCGAAAGAAGAGGAGAGCAATGATGCAGCAGAAATGCCTAATGAGGATATAGAAAACAACGAAACAAATGAATAGTAAATAACTGGATTAATTTATGAAAAAGTCATTGTTTTTAGCAGCATTGGTGCTGATAAGCGCAGGCTGCTTTGCACAGAAAAATCCATTGGTTAAAAAAGCCAAGAGTTACATGATGGCCGAGACTCCCGATTTCCCGTCGGCACGTACTTACATCGCTGATGCAATAGAGCAGGCTCCGACCGCAGAGACGTACTACTGGGCAGGTATGATCGGTTACCAAGAGTTGACTCAGGAGAACTACAACCAGATGATGGGTAAAGGTGTTAACCAGGCCAAAGCCGGCGCCGCTGTAGAAGAGAGTTACAAATACTGGCTCAAAGCAGACGAGTTGGCTATGATTCCTACATTGGACAAAAAAGGACGCGAGGTAGTGGACCAAAAGACGCGTAATAACATCAGCAAGAAAATGCTGGAATATTACAAGGGGCAGGAATTGGTTAAATACGGTATCTATCTCAACGAGCAGAAAGATTTTGAAGGAGCATACAACGCATTCAAAATGCATGTTGCTATTCCTGATTTAGCGATGATGCAGGATCCGAAGTTGCAGAAAGAGATGCCGCGTGACACTACCTATATCCAATACAAGTACTACGCTGCTATCTTTGCCGTTCAGAGCGAACTGCACGAGGACGCTATCGCTCTCCTGAACGAGCTCAAGGACGGAGATTATGAGGCTATCTCGGTGAACCAGTTCCTCTATCAGGAATATGTAGCAGTCAAGGATACAGCCAATTTCGTTGCAACGCTGCAAAATGCCGTTGTCCGTTTCCCGCAAGAGCCTTGGTTCCTCCAGAACCTGATTAATTACTATATCTTCTCCGGTCAGGAGCAGGTAGCCGTAGAATATCTGGCAAAAGCCATTGAGCGTGAGCCTAATGTGGCACAATACCATCATATCAAAGGCAATCTCGATGAGAGTCTGGGTAACTACGACGCAGCATTGAAAGATTTTGACGAAGCACTCCGCTGCGATCCGACATTAGCAGACGCCATGGCAGGCAAGGGTAGAGTATATTACAACCAAGCTGTCAAACTGAATGAAGCAGCTGCGCTGATCAACGACAACAAAGCCTACAAGAAAGCTTTGGAGGAGATGAACGAAGTATTCCGCAAATCGCTTCCGTTCTTCGAAGAAGCCCACAAGATGGCTCCGGAAGACCGCCAGTACATGCAGGTTCTCAAGGGTCTGTATTACCGCTTCCACATGGATGCAGAGTACAACGCAATCAACGAGAAACTGAACAGTCTCTAATGGGACGTATATTAGCAATAGACTACGGTCGTAAACGCACTGGATTAGCCGTTACGGATGTTCTCCGCATAACGGCTAATCCGTTGCTTACGGTCGAGACCAAAGAATTGATAAATTGGCTGACGGACTACTTTGCCCACGAGCCGGTGGACGAAGTAGTGATCGGACATCCGACACAGATGAACGGACAGGAATCGGAGAGTATGAATTATATCCGTCCGTTCATGGGAGTATTCAAGAAAACATTTCCAACTATACCTATAACTATGTATGACGAGCGTTTCACTTCGGTGTTGGCGCATCAGGCAATGATAGCGGGCGGAATGAAGAAGAAAGCCCGCCAAGACAAAGCCACAGTGGATAAAATCGCTGCGTGCATCATACTTGAAGGCTATCTGGACAGCCTTCGATGATTTTGAATCCAATAATATCAGAATATGATTTTACCAATATATTTGTACGGACAGCCGGTACTGAGAAAACAGGCTGAAGATATAGAAAACACGCCGGAACTGAAACAGTTCATTGCGGATATGTACGAGACATTGACGCAAGCGGACGGATGCGGTCTGGCGGCGCCGCAGGTAGGAAAGCCCTGGCGGCTGTTTGTAGTGGATGGCACCGAGTTGGCTGAAGACTATCCGGAATGCAAAGATTTCAAACGCGCTTTCATCAATCCGGAAATACTGGAAGAGAGTGAAGAGACATGCACCTATAGCGAGGGATGTCTTTCATTACCGGGAATAAGCGAGAATGTCGTTCGCCCTGCCTCCATCCGGATACGGTACATGGATGAGGATTTCAGGGAGCATGAAGAGACCTTCACCGGTTTTCAGGCCCGCATTGTACAGCATGAATACGACCATTTGGAAGGACATGTGTTCACCGATCGTATATCGCCTATCCGCAAGACTTTCGTACGTAACAAACTGCTCGCTATAGCAAAAGGCAAAACGGGCGCAAGATATAAATATAAACGTCAATAATGGGTGTATTGTCTATCATATTGCTCGCCTTCAGTCTCGCAATGGATTGCACTGCGGTAAGTTTGGTGCAAGGTATCGGCTTTGACTACCGCAATAAAAGAGATATACGGAATATGCTGCTGATGGCTTTGCTGTTCGGGATATTCCAAGGCGGGATGCCTGTATTAGGGTACTATATCGGCACTATCTTTATTGATTTTTTCAATGACTATGTGCAATGGGCTGCAATGTGGCTGCTTATAATTCTTGGTGCGAAGATGATTTTTGATGCATTGCATACCAAAAAGGAAGAGCCGCAGAAAGCCAACTGGTCTATCACATATCTGTTGCTTATGGCTGTTGCTACATCCATTGATGCGTTTGCTACAGGGATAGTATTTCTCTCCTATCCCGGACAGATATTTTTTGCCGCTTTGGTAATAGGAGGGGTTGCTTTTGCCTTCTCTGCCGGAGGATGTATGTTAAGCGGAGAGATATCAAAGCATATCAAGAAACAATACATGTCACTCGCAGGAGGAGCCGTGTTAATCTTCTTGGGAATAAAAATCTGGATGGACTCGCAGTTATGTTTCTGATACAAAACACATTAGTCAGTCTGGATGTGCTGGAAAAAGAGTTCTGCTGCGATCTGGATGTATGCCGTGGCTGTTGCTGTATAGAAGGTGATGCAGGAGCTCCGCTGACGGCAGCAGAAGAGGAAAAGATACAGCGTATTTTACCTGTCTTACTGCCTGATATGACCAAAGAGGCAAAGAGCGTGGTAGAGAGCCAGGGAATCGCCTATAATGACCCCTCCGGAGAACGTGTGACATCCATTGTCAACGATAAAGACTGTGTCTTTGCCCGTACGGACCATAACGGATGGTGTTATTGCCTGATAGAGAAAGCCTATAATGCAGGAAAAATAGATTTCAAGAAACCTATTTCGTGTCATTTATATCCGATCCGATTGACGCAAGTGGGCGAATATATCGGAGTGGAGTATCACCGATGGGATATATGCCATTGTGCACGGGCGAAAGGGAAAAAACTGCATTTGCCGATATATCAGTTCCTAAAAGAACCGCTCATCCGGCGATTTGGCGAAGAATGGTACAATGAATTGGAATTAACAGCAACAGAATGGAAAAAACAATGCGCGCAGAAATAATCACAATAGGGGATGAGTTGCTCATCGGGCAAGTAGTAGATACCAATTCAGCCCGGATGGCCCAACAGTTGAACGACAACGGAATAGAGTTATACCAGATTACATCCGTTCACGACGACCGCGAACATATCATTGCCGCAATCGACGACGCTTTCAAACGGGTAGATATCGTGCTTACGACCGGAGGACTTGGGCCTACCAAAGATGATATCACCAAGCAAGTACTATGCGACTATTTTGACACCCACCTTATAGAAGACGAGCACGTGCGTACGCATATAAAAGAGCTATACAAGAATCGTCCGGATATACTAAATCGCCTGACGGCAACCCAATGGATGGTGCCCGAATGCGCTGTTATTCTACCCAACAGAGTAGGTTCCGCTCCGTTAATGGTTTTTCATCACGGCAAGCAACTGCTGGTATCCATGCCCGGAGTGCCCTATGAAATGGAGATAGCAATGGAGGAACAGATACTGCCGTATATACTAAATTACGAATTACAAGAAACAAATCACGAATTCGGGCATATATTGCACCGAACATTGCAAGTAACCGGCATATCGGAATCGGCACTGGCTATCATATTAGAGGATTTCGAGGCGCAGAAGCCCGGCTATATCCGTTTGGCGTATCTCCCCAAGGACGGTATCATCAGGTTGCGGTTATCCAGTTACGGCGAGGCGACAGAGGACGAAATGAGCGAGTGGTTCGAGAAACTGAAGACTCTGGTGAGAGAATACTTGATTGCGGAAACGGATGAGCCACTGGAAGTTATAGTCGGTAAACTGCTTGTTTCGCAGGGAGCGACTATCGCTACTGCAGAGAGTTGCACCGGCGGCAAATTAGCATCGCTGCTGAACAAGCATGCCGGTAGTTCCGCCTTCTATTGGGGATCCATTGTAAGCTATGACAACTCCGTAAAAGAGCGTCTTCTGGGCGTGTCTGAAGAAATATTAAATACGCGCGGCGCTGTAAGCGAAGAGACGGTTCGTATAATGGCAGAGTCTGTTCGCAAACAAATCGGGACGACTTATGGAATAGCTACAAGCGGTATTGCCGGACCGACCGGCGGCAGCGAAAGCAAGCCAGTAGGTACCGTCTGGATAGCTTGGGCTACCCCTGAAGGAACGAGGGCAGAATGCTTCCATTTGGGCAAACTGCGCGAGCAGATAACTGACAGGGCTTGCGCGAAAGCGTTAACAGGTATGATCAAAATTTTAAGTTCAAAACAAGGAAATAGCAAATGAGCGCCCTTGAGTCTTTTTTATTTAATCCGTCTATCACTCAGTCATTGCTATGGCTGACAGTAGTGATGACGATAGGTCTCTGGTTAGGCGAGAAGGCAAAAATAAAGAACTTCTCGCTGGGTGTGACTTGGGTCCTGTTTGTCGGAATAACTATGGCTTCTGCGGGCATTAAGATAGATCATTCGGTAGCGCAGTTTGCCAAAGATTTCGGTCTGATTCTCTTTGTCTATTCCATAGGATTGCAGGTAGGTCCATCCTTTTCTCCTTTCAAACGAGGCAGTCTGCAACTGAATATGCTGGCAGCAGCTATTGTGCTATTAGGCTGCGTATGTACTATCGTGCTGCATTATGTCACAGGCATTGATATGTCCACATTGGCAGGCGTGATGTCCGGTGCAACAACCTCCACGCCGTCTCTGGCAGCCGCCCAGCAAGCCTATTTTGACCTGACAGGAACCACAAACCCTGATATAGCAACGGGTTATGCAGTGGCTTATCCGCTTAGTATAGTAGGAGTAATTCTGGCATTTGAACTGATCCGTAAATGTTTCAGGGTGCAACTGCCGGAAGAGGAGAAAAGGCTCAAGGATGCGGCTGAAGCTTCGGCAGACGAACCCGTATGCGTGGATATCAAACTCAACAACCCGCAAATAGCAACCTTAACATTGGCGGAACTGCAACGCATCTGTCCCGTGAAAGAGATGGTGGTGAGCCGCGTGATCCGACCTGACGGATCGGATGAGTTGGTAAACGAACAGACATCCTTCCGCAACGGAGATACACTACGTGTATTGACCGACAAACAACATATTGATGCGTTACGTCTGCTGGGACAAATGAAGGACTATAACTTGCGTATGCAGAGGGAGAAATCGGACCATTTGATTTCCCGCCGCATAGCCGTAACCCGTCCTGAATGTAATGGCAAACGGATCCGGTCGTTTAATCTGCGTCAGCAGTATCATGCTACTATCACCCGTGTCAACCGTGCCGGTATAGATCTGCTGGCAACCCCGGACATGATCCTGCAATTAGGCGACCGGTTGATGGTAGTAGGCGACAAGAACGACGTGAGCAAAGTAGCCGACACGTTCGGAAACGAGCTCAAGCGTCTGGATGTGCCGCATCTGCTGCCGGTATTTTTCGGTATGGTATTGGGTATCTGTGTCGGTCTGTTGCCGATTCCTATTCCCGGAATGGGCACTACTTTCAAATTAGGACTGGTCGGTGGATCGCTAATCGTAGCTATTCTGATCGGTCACTATGGTCCGTATTACAACTTAGTTACATTCTCTACCACATCGGCAAATATGATGCTACGCCAAGTAGGTTTGACATTGTTCCTGGCAGCGCTTGGGCTCTCCGTAGGAGAGACATTTCTGCCGACACTGGTCAATGGCGGCTATTTATGGATCGGATACGGCTTCTTAATCACAATCCTTCCGCTCCTGACAATAGGAATAATCGCTTATAAATGGCTGCATATGAATTATTTCAATGTAGTCGGTTTGATGGTAGGTTCCATGACCTCTGCCATGGCGCTACCATACGCGCAATCCATGTCAAACGAGAACAATCAAGCCTCTGTATGTTACGCTACGGTCTATCCGTTCACTACTTTTCTGCGCGTAATGGCAGGACAACTATTGGTACTTATTTTCTGCAGTTTCACTACGCCGGACAGTATCCAACCGCAGATATTGCCGCAAAGCATCAACACCATAGAGGGGGAAGAATACGGACCTACACTGACCATAGACGATAACACCCTCTATTTTGTGGGTCTCCATCGCGGAGAGACGAATATAAGCGAAGACATCTTTGTTTCCCGCAGAGACAAGAAAACAGGCATGTGGAGCAGTGCGCAGATCGTTCCGGCACTCAGCACTCCTTATCGCAATGAAGCCCCGACATCTGTAAGCGGCGATGGAAAGACCATGCTGTTGTTTGTAGAAGGAAAAATACATTTTTCCGTTCGCGGACCATACGGATGGAGCGAACCAAGACCATTACCTACGTATCTGCAAATAGGAAACTGGCAAGCGGACGGTCAGATCAGCGCAGACGGGTCCGTATTGCTCTTTGCCGCCAATTATCCGGCGGAAGGCGAGGAACAGGCAAGTCTGAATATATTTGTATCCGAACAGGACGAACAAGGCAGATGGGGCAAACCTTATTCCATAGGAAAAGCGATTAATACTCCGGGAATGGAACGTTCTCCGTTTCTGCATCCGGATATGAAAACTCTCTATTTCTCTTCCGACCGGGAAGGTACAACAGGAGATTTAGATGTGTGGGTAACAAGACGACTGAGCGACAGTTGCTGGAACTGCTGGTCCGAACCGGAAAATTTAGGTCCGCAGATCAATACGCCGGGAAGAGACTGTTGGTATAAAATTTCTGCGGACGGAAAGACCGCCTATTATGCGCAGAAATACGGCAGGAGGCATGATATCTATTCCATTACACTGCCGGAGGACAAACGTCCGGAGACTATCACGGTACTGAAAGCCAATGAAGCTGTGGCGATTAACAACCTGCTATTTGAGACCGGCAGCGATATTATTAAAGACGAGTCACTGCCGGAGTTGAAACGTATTGCTAAATTTATTGCCACATACGGCTATAAAGTGCGTCTGGCAGGTCATACGGACAATGTGGGTCAGCCGGAAGACAACAAAGCCCTCTCGCAAGCACGTGCAGAGTCCGTGCGCAAACAACTGATTGCTTTTGGATGTGCGCCGGAAAGCATCAAGGCGTACGGCTATGGAGATACCAAACCGGTAGCGTCCAACGAAACAGAAGAAGGACGTCAGCAGAACAGACGAGTAGAAATAACTTTATTTTAAAGGATATGAAAAGATTATTTATTTCCCTGTTTGCCTTATTGCCATTATGGGCAATGGCACAAGAGAAAATCATGGTTATTGCCGATCCGCATGTATTGGCTAAATCGCTGATAGAAGAAGGCGATGCGTTTGACAGCATGATGGTGAAACAACGCAAGATGATAGACCTGAGCGAGCCGATCTGGAATGCGCTTATGGATACCGCCATGAAGTACAAGCCGGAATTGGTGCTTATTCCCGGTGACCTGACCAAGGACAGCGAGAAAGCAAGCCATGCCATAGTAGTGAACGGATTGCAGCGGTTGGAAGAGGCTGGAATCAAGACACTTGTTATCCCCGGCAACCATGACATAGGCGGAAACGCCAAAGCTTATCGCGGCGCCGTAGAAGAAGAGACAGAGAACCTGAAGAATACAGAGTGGGAGAGCACCTATTCGTGGATATATGAGCATGCAGTAGCCAAAGACGCCAACTCACATTCATTTGCATCCGAGCCTATTAAAGGCGTTACCGTCATTGGTATTGACGGATCGGACAACAACGCCGGAACCGGCGTACTCAAACCAGGCACACTGGAGTTTGTTTTAGCCCAGGCTGATAGCGCTGCAGCCCAAGGAAGGACCATTATTGCTATGGCTCACTGGCAGGTTTTGGAGCATTTTGACATGCAAGGGACACTGGAAAGCGCTTGCCGTTTCAAGAATGCCGATGCGCTCCGGGACAGTCTGATGGCACATGGTGTGCATCTGGTTCTGACCGGACATTTCCATATAAACAGTATCTCTACATTCCGCGACACAACGGGTGTGACAAATGATAGTATCGTAGAGATTTCCTCCGGTTCTCCGATTACGTATCCTTGTCCGTACCGATGGCTGACACTTTCTCAAGACAAGGCCACCATTCGCGTAGAGACGGAATACCTGACATCCGTTGATACCATAGCGGATTTGTATGCATACAGCCGCGCTTGGATGGCGGAACACACCCATAACATGGTGCCTACGCTTGCGCTCCGCGCTTGGGGTAAAGTGGATGAGAAATGGGATTCTTCGGTCGTTCCGGCAATGACTGCCGCCGGATTTAACACAACCATCATCAATGGGCTCAAGAGTGCTCTGCCCCAAACAAATGAAGATAGAATAGCTATTACCGAACGCAATTTAGGCAAACCGGCAGTAAGTCTCTATCTTTTCCATTCTGACGGAAACGAGAATGAAAATCCGGAAAGGGGACGGATTCTCGCCGACTCGGTATATAACGGTATGCAAAACATGGTGAAAGAATCGCTTGGAATATATGCAATAGCACTAGGCAGCGTCTTCTCCAGTATGGCAGTAGAAGTGGCGAAAATACCTGTTGAGTCTATGATAGAGGATAAAACGAACCGGTCATCGGAGAATTACGGAGATGTAACCAATGATTTACGGCTGAGTCTGACGATTAATGCACCGCAGTTCGAGGGAGTGGAGCAGATAGAGGAATTGCAAGAACCTGTCAAATTTATCCGCGACGGACAATTCTTCATCCGTAGAGGAGAGAAAGTATTTAACGCCAACGGGCAAGAAATAGCACAGTAAGTGACCGTATTTTTGCAAATATCTGCTAAAAATCAGAAAAGTGGCATAAACATTTGTTTATGTCATTTTTTTTTTGTAACTTTGCAGCCGTTTTAAGAGGGGTAGAAAGAGGGTAAAATTAAAAATCACGGAATAATATACTATGTATATTATAGCGTATAGCAGGATACACTAATGAGTCGAAATCGAGTCGTAAAAGAGTCGTAAAAGAGTCGTAAATGACCCTGTAGTTCCTGAACCCCGTTCATTAGGACTTGAAGAAATGGAGAACATAATTTAAAAATCAACTATATGAATCTTTCAGAATTAACAGACAAGATCTACGCAGAGGGCGTAGAGAAAGGCCAAGCGGAAGCCCAACAGATTGTTGACAAAGCGAACGCAAAGGCCGCAGAGATCATTGCCGAGGCAGAGAAGAAGGCTGCAGCGCTGGTAGCAGAGGCAGAGAGCAAATCGGCAGATTTGGACAAGAAGACTCGTGCTGAGTTGAAATTGTATGCCGAACAGAGCGTGAATGCCGTAAAGACAGAGATTGTGAATCTGCTGGCAGACAAGATCGCTTCTGACAGCGTAAAGGCGGCAACAGCGGACGCCAAGTTCATGCAAGGCCTGATTGCCAAACTGGCAGAGCAAATGGCTAAAGAAGGAGAGGTAGTCGTTGAGGCTAAAGATGCGGAGGCACTGAAAAAGTATTTCGCAGCCAATGCCAAAGGACTGCTGGAGAAAGGCGTGGAGATCAAAGAAGTCAAAGGAATCAAGACTGATTTCACCATTCAGCCTGCCAAGGGCGGATACAAACTGGCTTTCGGCGACGCCGAGTTCATCGCATATTTCAAGGAAATGCTTCGTCCGCAGTTAGTGGAGCAATTGTTCTAAATCGTACATTCCATGACTTATGAATACCTATTAACGGGATTGCCGGAACTGAAAGCGGGTTCAGATGCACCAATCAGCATCGAGAAACTGGATGAGTTGCTCGACGAACAGTTGCGTGGGTCGGACAAGACTATGCTCGATTTACTGCGCAAGCCGATTGATGAAGAAACGCTGGACCTCGGACTGAAAGCCAAGAATCGTTTCATCCGCGAGTGGTTCGCTTTCAACCGCGATATGAACAATGTGCTGGTGGCTCAAATATGCCGCAAGCACGGTTTCGATGTGAAGCAAAAGATTGTGGGCGAAGGTGAAGTGGCAGAGCAGTTACGCACGCACACCACGCAGAAAGATTTCGGATTGAACGAGCTTTCCGGCGATTTCACGGCTATTCTGGCACTGGCGCAGATAGAAGACCTTATGCAACGCGAGAAAGCGATGGATGCCGTGCGTTTTGAGTGGTTGCATGACCGTACGGAGTTCGATTTCTTCTCGCCGGAGATGGTGTTTGCCTATTATCTGGAAGCACTGATGCTGCACCGCTGGTCAATCCTGACCGTAGAAGAAGGAGAGCGCATCTTCCGCGAGTTAGTGGCTGATATGAAAAAAGGAATTAAATTAGACTAATATATGACAACTGGAAAAGTTAAAGGAATTATTGCCAACCTGGTAACCGTCGGAGTTGACGGACCGGTTGCGCAAAATGAGATTTGCTACATCTACGTCGGCGAAACCAAACTGATGGCGGAGGTCATCAAAGTGATCGGTGCCAACGTGTATGCGCAAGTATTCGAGTCCACGCGTGGTCTCAAAGTGGGCAACAAAGTGGAGTTCACAGGCCACATGCTGGAAGTGACGCTCGGTCCGGGTCTGCTGAGCCGTAACTACGACGGTTTGCAGAATGACCTGGACAAACTGACCGGCGTGTTCCTCAAACGAGGAGAGTACAACTTCCCGCTTGACACCGAGAAGAAATGGGCTTTCAAGCCTATCGCCAAGGTAGGCGACAAGGTATCTGCAGCTGCATGGCTGGGCGAGGTGGATGAGAACCACCAGCCGCACAAGATCATGGTGCCGTTCGTTTTTGAGGGCGAATATACCGTGAAGTCCGTCAAAGCTGCCGGTGAATATACCATCAACGAAGTGATGGCTGTATTGACCGACGAGGAAGGGAACGACCATGAGGTGACGATGATTCAGAAATGGCCGGTGAAGAAAGCTATTCTGGCTTATCGCGAGAAACCGCGTCCTTTCAAACTGCTGGAGACAGGTGTCCGTACGATAGACACCGCCAACCCGCTTTGCGAGGGAGGAACAGGTTTTATCCCCGGTCCGTTCGGTACCGGTAAGACCGTCCTTCAGCATGCCATCTCCAAGCAAGCCGAAGCGGACATCGTGATCATTGCAGCCTGCGGCGAGCGTGCCAACGAGGTAGTGGAGACCTTCACCGAGTTCCCGGAACTGGAGGATCCGCACACCGGACGCAAACTGATGGAGCGTACTATCATCATCGCCAACACGTCCAACATGCCTGTTGCATCCCGTGAAGCATCTGTCTATACGTCTATGACGATTGCGGAATACTACCGTTCGATGGGGTTGCGCGTACTACTGATGGCAGACTCGACGAGCCGTTGGGCACAGGCGCTTCGTGAGATGTCCAACCGTCTGGAGGAACTTCCGGGACAGGACGCTTTCCCGATGGACCTATCGGCTATCATCGGCGCATTCTATTCCCGCGCGGGTTATGTGTACCTTAATAATGGTGCTACGGGTTCGGTTACTTTCCTTGGAACCGTTTCGCCTGCCGGAGGTAACCTGAAAGAGCCTGTGACCGAAGGAACGAAGAAAGTGGCACGCTGTTTCTACGCTTTGGAACAGGCACGTGCCGACCGCAAGCGCTATCCGGCAGTGAACCCGATTGATTCTTATTCAAAATATGTGGAATACCCCGAATTCGAGGAATATATCTCCGGTTTGATTGACAAGGACTGGCTGCCGATGGTTAACGACATGAAGACCTATCTGCAACGCGGTAAGGAGATTCAGGAACAGATCAACATTCTGGGTGATGACGGCGTGCCTGTGGACTATCATGAGACATTCTGGAAATCCGAAGTGATTGACTTTGTTATTCTCCAGCAGGATGCATTCGATAAGATTGATGCCGTTTGTCCGTTGGAGCGCCAGCAATACATGCTCCGCCTCGTAATGGACATATGCAAGCATGATTATGACTTCGATAATTTCCTCGATGTCATCGATTATTTCAAGCGCGTCATCAACCTCTGCAAGCAGATGAACTACTGCGAGTTCCATTCCGCAGAGTTTGAAGACTACCGCAAAAAACTCGATGAACTGCTGGCGGAGAAACAAATCTGATTTAATTGATAATTTATAATTGATAATTGAAAGTTTTATGGCAAAAGCATTTCAAAAGATATACACGCAGATCACTGCAATAACCAAAGCGACTTGCTCACTGAAGGCCGAAGGAGTAGGTAATGACGAGTTGGCAACCGTGAACGGCAAGTTGGCGCAGGTGGTGAAGATCATCGGTGACGAAGTGACGCTGCAGGTGTTCCAAGGTACGGAAGGAATCCCGACCAATGCCGAGGTGGTATTCTTGGGCAAGGCTCCGTCTCTGAAGGTTAGTGACCAGTTAGCAGGCCGTTTCTTCAACGCATACGGAGAACCTATCGACGGCGGTCCTGCCGTAGAAGGCAAAGAGATAGAGATCGGCGGTCCTTCAGTGAACCCCGTTCGCCGTAAACAGCCGTCGGAGTTGATCGCTACGGGTATTGCAGGTATCGACCTGAATAATACATTGGTTTCCGGTCAGAAGATCCCGTTTTTTGCCGATCCGGACCAGCCGTACAACCAAGTGATGGCTAATGTTGCTCTCCGCGCTGAAGCAGACAAGATTATCTTGGGCGGTATGGGTCTGACCAACGACGACTACCTCTATTTCAAGAACGTGTTCTCCAATGCCGGCGTGCTAGACCATATCGTATCGTTCGTGAACACGACCGAGAACCCGCCTGTAGAGCGACTCCTGATCCCGGATATGGCACTTGCTGCAGCGGAGTATTTCGCAGTAGAGAAACATGAGAAAGTGCTGGTTCTGCTGACCGATATGACCCTGTATGCCGATGCGCTGGCAATCGTATCGAACCGTATGGACCAGATCCCATCCAAGGACTCCATGCCGGGTTCGCTTTATTCCGACCTCGCGAAGATATACGAGAAAGCCGTTCAGTTCCCGGAGGAGATAGGCGGCGGTTCAATTACTATCATCGCCGTGACAACCCTTTCCGGTGGCGACATCACCCATGCTATTCCGGATAACACCGGATATATCACCGAGGGTCAGTTATACCTCCGCCGCGACTCCGAAATCGGTAAAGTCATCGTTGATCCGTTCCGTTCGCTGAGCCGTCTAAAACAGTTGGTTGCAGGCAAGAAGACACGCGAAGACCATCCGCAGGTGATGAATGCCGCAGTTCGCCTGTATGCAGACGCCGCCAATGCCAAGACCAAGAAAGAGAACGGTTTCGATCTGACCGACTACGACAACCGCTGTCTGGACTTCGCCCGTGACTACAGCCGTGAGATTCTGGCAATCGATGTGAACATCAATACCGTTCAGATGTTGGATGTGGCTTGGTCGCTCTTCGGGAAGTACTTCAAGCCGGAAGAGGTGAATATCAAAGCAGCCCTTGTGGAGAAATACTGGCCAAAATAATAAGAATATGGAAACCAACCCAATTATCACCATCAAAAGTTCGACCGCAGATTGGAGTAATCTTGGCTACACCGTTTGTCCGTCAGAGGATAAAGGAACGATAGAGGTCCCCATTCATTTAGGTATGAACCGTATAGATGCTTTCCTCGAAATGGAAGTGACCGAGATTACCGAAGATGTGATTCGTTTTAAGGCTTCGTACTATATCTACGAATTGCACAAAGGCGGTAAGAACCAAGTCTGTGTCACCTATACGGTTGGCGGCTATACCGACCACGATGGCTGTGATTGGGACGGCACCGACTACAATTATTATTTGACCTGGAAATAAAAGATAAATTGTCAATCGTTAATCGACATGGCTATTCAATATCAATTTAATAAAACATCGCTGCAGGGACTGGAGAAGGATCTGAAGATGCGCCAGCGGACGCTGCCTACTTTGCAAAGCAAAGAGACTGCGTTGCGTCTGGAGGTCAAGCGCGCCAAACAGGAATTGGAGGAGCTGGACCGCGAAGTAGATCGCCGCATCAAGGATTACGACCAGATGATTGCGCTTTGGGGCGAGTTTGACACTTCGCTTATCCATGTGGACGACGTACGCATGTCTGTCAAGAAGATCGCAGGCGTGCGCGTGCCTGTGCTGGACGAAGTGGTCTATTCTACCAAAGAGTTCTCGCTGTTCTCCAGCCCGAAATGGTTTGCCGACGGGTTCGAGCAACTGAAAGCGATAGCGGATGTAGGTATCCGGCAGGAGTTTGTGCGCCGCAAAGTGGAACTGTTAGAGTATGCGCGTAAGAAAACGACGCAGAAAGTGAACCTCTTTGAGAAAGTGCAAATCCCCGGTTATCAGGATGCTATCCGTAAAATCAAACGATTCATGGAAGACGAAGAGAATCTCTCCAAATCCAGCCAGAAGATCGTGAAATCCAAACGCGAAGCCGAGGCCCGCGCTGCAGAGGAGAAAGGAGGTAACGCATGATTATCCCAATGAAGAAATATACCTTCCTGGTATTCCATCGTGACTACGAACCGTTCCTGACCCAACTGCGCGACTTAGGCGTAGTAGATATCACGCTCAAATCGGCGGGCGTCATAGAGAATGACGAGGCGCTTCAGGCTGCGTTGCAGCATGAGGACGAGCTTCGCCGCTTGCTCAAACAAGGTGCTCCGGATCAGATGCTCCAGGAGCGCGCGAACATAGAACAGCGCATAGCCGAGGCAGGACAGGAGGCTGAAAAAGCCGCTGTATGGGGAGATTTCGATAGCGCACGTATTCAGGCGCTCAAAGAAGCCGGATACACCTTGCGGTTCTTCGCCTGCCCGGAGAAAACATACCGGGAAGAGTGGGGAATAAAGGTTGCTGAGAAAGAGGGAAAGACCTATTTCGTAGTAGTCGATAACTCGATAACCCCAAATATTGATCACTCGGATCTGATTGAGAATGCAACCGAGCTCCCGCAACCCGAGAAATCCGCGGCTCAATGGAGACAGGAGACGGACCATCTGAAAGGTCTCTTGGCAGCAGCTGATGCACGTATCGAAGCATGGAAGATAGCGAATCTGGACAGATTGCAACAGGAACTGCAAGAAGCTCGCCAACAGATTGATTGGCAACGGGTTCAGCTCTCTACCGACAAGCTGGCAGATGGTTCTTTATGTCTCATTGAAGGTTTCTGTCCCATAGAAAACGAGCCCGAACTGAATGCCATGCTTGCACGCGCAGATGTTTATTATGAGGAGTCGGATCCGACCCAAGAGGACGCTACGCCGGTTAAGTTGCATAACAACAAATTCGCCAAGCTATTTGAGGTATTCACGGGTATGTACGGCTGGCCGACATATGGCGAGTTTGACCCGACACCGATACTCGCGCCGTTCTATCTCCTCTTCTTTGCGATGTGTATGGGAGATGCGGGATACGGACTCGTGCTGATCGCTTTCGGTCTCCTCACACACTATAAGAAAGTGAATATTGAGATGTTCGAAGGACTCGGACCGATTATCGCGACCCTAGGCGTAGGTACTACAGTAGTAGGTCTCTTCCTGGGTACGTTCTTCGGAATGCCGTTGCTCGAAGCCTCATGGTACCCCGAATCGCTCAAGCACTTGATTATCAGCGGCAATGTGATGGGATTTGATGCGCAGATGGTTTTTGCTATCGGCATCGGTGTCTTCCATATCTGCCTTGCAATGGTCGTCAAAGCGCTATGCTACACCAAGCGTTTCGGCTTTGCAGAGACGCTCTCCGTATGGGGATGGGTGCTGCTCATTGTAGGAGGCTTGATTGTGCTGTCTGTTTCGGCATTGCTTAATCTTCCTTCTCAGGTGACCAAATGGATCATCATCTCTATTGCGGTCATCTCAGCACTGGCGATATATATCTTCAACAAACCCGGACGCAATCCGCTCCTCAACATTGGAGCAGGTTTGTGGGACACCTATAATATGGCTACCGGGCTGTTAGGAGATGTCCTTTCGTATGTCCGTCTGTATGCACTCGGACTGGCGGGAGGTATGCTCGGAGGCGCGTTCAACAGTATCGCGCTCATGGTGTTGGGCGAACATCCTACATGGCAGTGGCTGCCTTTCCTGCTGATTCTCCTTTTCGGACATGTGCTGAATATACTTATGTCCGCGCTCGGAGCATTTGTACACCCCTTGCGTCTTACCTTCGTAGAGTACTTCAAGAACTCAGGATATGAAGGCAAAGGCCAATTATATCAACCTTTTAGGAAATAACTCGAATAATATTAACAATTAAAAATCAATAAACTATTATGGAATTAATTCTTGGTTATCTCGGTCTGGGCCTCATGTTGGGT
>OCTX014525050.1_pt1 | contig 26081 bp, 20 predicted proteins | sample 1539691 | NCBI WGS metagenome assembly OCTX01 (sample SAMN02144231, study PRJEB22623) | gut metagenome | biome: sheep rumen | host: Ovis aries | place: New Zealand
TTACAAGGAGTTTCAAGACATTAGTCTTTGCTCTGAGTCCTTCTGTTTTTGGGGAAACACGGCACGAAGCTATTGTCTTGCAACTCCTTGTAACTCCATGAACTCCTTGAACTCCAAAAAGTTGAGCGATAGCGAAACTTAAATTATATAATTATTTCCAGGCAATAAAAGTATATCTCCCAACAATACAAAAATATCTCCCGACATTGTGTGTGAATTTTCTAGAAAATTTCATCGCATCGTCGGGAGATATTTTTGTATCTCACGGTAATAGGAAATTATCTCCCGAAAATAAAAAAATCTCCCGACAATAATATCGTATTTCCCGTCGATATTTTTTTTCAAATGAGTATAGACTTGTTCCCTTTTCCCGATAAGGTTTTCTCGTGAGTGTTTACTCTTGGAGCCAGAACAAGATGGAAAAGGTGAACACGGGAAACGGAGGGCACAAATGAACGCGGGCTGGGGGTAGGGAAAGGTGAAAACCTTTTTTCGAATGAAAAACCATGCTTTTTTAAGTAATAAAACGGAGGAATCAGCGTTAGATACGTTGGAAATGGACAAAGACAGCTACTCACACATTCTGAAATACACAGGATTGTTTGGTGGCGTGCAAGGCCTGAACCTGCTGGTGGGTCTTGTGCGCAACAAACTTGTGGCCGTCATTCTGGGGCCCGACGGCATGGGGCTGATTTCGCTTTTCAACTCAACCATCAACCTGGTGAGCAGCTCCACGAGCCTTGGCATCGCCACAAGCGGGGTGAAGAACATCTCGGAGGCATTCGAACAGGGCGACCGCGAGCGGACTGCACGAACCATCAGCATGGTGCGTTCATGGGCTTTGCTCACGGCGATTGTGGGCACATTGCTCTGTGCTGTGCTCAGCCCGTTCTTCCATCACTTCTCGTTCAACTGGGGCGACCACTCGCTCCACTTCCTGCTGCTTTCGCCGGTGGTGGGACTGGTGGCGCTCACGGGCGGCGAACTGGCAGTGCTCAAGGGTACTCGCGAACTGCGGCGGTTGGCAGTGGTTTCGGTCTATACGGCCGTGGTGGTGACGCTGGTGAGTGTGCCCATCTATTATTTTTTCGGTCAGAGGGGCATCGTGCCCTCGCTGGTGCTGGTTGCCTTGGTGCAGATGGTGGTGACGATTGCTTTCTCGTGGCGGCTTTGGCCACCAAGGCTGTCGGCTAACCGCAGGTTTCTGGGCGAGGGTCTGGGCATGGTGAAACTGGGCGTGGCCTTCGTCTTGGCGGGTGTGCTGGGGAGCCTCTCGGAGCTGGTGATCCGCTACTATCTTAACGTGACGGGCTCGCTTGACATGGTGGGTTTCTACAATGCGGGATTCGTCATGACGATGACCTATGCGGGACTGGTGTTCTCGGCCCTGGAAACCGACTTCTATCCACGGTTGTCGGCGGTGAACAACGACCGCGAGGCCTACAACCTGACGGTGAACCGCCAGACGGAAGTGACGCTGCTTCTGGTTTCGCCCCTGCTGGTGGCCTTCATGACGGCCATGCCGGTGCTGCTGCCGATGCTCTACAGCGGGCGGTTCGTACTGGTGACCGACATGGTGCAGATAGCCCTGCTGGGCATATATTTCCGTTCGCTGAGCATGCCGGTGAACTACCTGCCGTTGGCCAAGGGCGACTCTATGGCCTTCCTGGCGCTGGAGGCCATCTACGATGCGCTGCTGGTGGTACTGGTGCTGGTGGGTTTCCGCCACTGGCAACTGGTGGGTGCAGGCATGGCACTGGCTGTGGCAGCCGTGGTGGAGTGTGCGTATGTGGTGCTGTTCTGCGTGTGGAAATATGGCTACCGTCCCACGGCAAGCATTTACCGGTATATGGGCGCGCAGCTGGCGGTGGGATTGGTGGCCTTTGCCGCAGTGCGGCTGCTGGAGGGGTGGACTTACTGTTTGGTGGCCGGCTGTTGCTGGGTGGTGAGCCTCTGCATCTCTGTTTATATTCTGCGCAGCAAGACTAGGCTGTGGGAGAAGATGATGGGAAAGTTGAAAGTTAGGAGTTAGGGGCTCGTGCTTTTCTTTAGCGCCCCTTTTCTGATTTTTTCTTTCAAAAATGTTTGCATCTTTGTCATTTTTTTGTATTTTTGCATGTGAATTATGACCCTAATCATTGTAGCCATTATAATAATAGGTTATGGGCTGATTGCTACCGGCAACATAACGAACGTGAACAAGGCGGCTGTCGCCATGTTCGTGGGTACCGTGGGGTGGGTGCTCTACATCTGTTTCGGAACAGACTTCGTGATGAGCCAGCACCCGGGCGACTACACCAGCTGGCTTTCGGGAGCTGTGCCAAACAGTGTGGCCGTGAAGCACTTCATAGCCGAAAACATATTCCTGCTCTACGTGGGGCGCGCCGCCGAGGTGGTGCTCTTCCTGCTGGCTACGATGACCATCGTGGAGATTCTTGACAACAACGGCTGCTTCGATTTTATCTCGCCTTTCCTGCGTACAAGGAAGAGCCGCAAATATCTCTGGCTCATCACGCTCATCACCTTTGTCATTTCTGCCAATCTGGACAATGTAACCACCACGACGATGATGCTTGTGGTGATGCACCAAATGGTGCCCAACCGGCGGCTGCGCATGCTCTATGGCTGTGCCATCGTGCTGGCAGCCAACTGTGGCGGCGCGCTGACGGTGATAGGCTCGCCCGAGGGGCTGGCGCTGTGGAACAACGGCGTGATTACGGCCACCAACTTCTCCATGGCGTTGCTCGTGCCCTGCCTGCTGGCATGGGTGCTGCCTACGCTCTGGCTGAGCCGCAGCCTGCCCGACCGCATCGACTTGGAGTGCCCGGCCATGCCCTATCGTGGCGACGACACCAACCTGAACGTGTGGCAGAGGCTGCTCATGCTCTTTGTGGGAATCGGCGGACTGTGGTTCATCCCCACCTTCCACAACATCACCAAGCTGAGCCCCTTCGTGGGTGCGCTGTGCGTGTTGTCGCTGCTGTGGATTGTCAACGAGATTGTGAACCACCGGCTGATGAACGCCGACCAGATGAGTCAGCGGCGCATGCCGCGCGTGTTGCAGTACGGAGTCATCCAGCTGATGCTGTTTGTCATGGGCATAATGCTGGCTGTGGCCGTAATGCAGGAGATAGGTGCATGGGCTTGGCTGGCCGGATGGCTCGACCACCATGTACACAACGTGTGGATAGTGGGGGTGCTGACAGGGCTCGTGAGCAGTGTGCTCGACAATTTCGCCACTTGCATGAGCTTCGCCTCCATCTACGCCCTGCCCGACAGCGAGACCCTCGGGCGCATGAACGACGTGGCCTACATGAGCCAGTTCGGCGTGAACGGGCTCTATTGGAAGGTGGTGGCCTACAGCACTGCCGTGGGTGGCAACATCCTGCTCATGGGCTCGGCGGCTGGGCTGGCATTGATGAAGCTGGAGCGCGTCAAGGTGGGGTGGTATCTGCGCAACGTGGGCTTGCTTTCGGCGGTGAGCTGGCTGACGGGACTGCTGGTGCTCTATCTGGAGACACTCTAGACGCAGGGATTCTCAGCGGCGCTGCGGCGCCCGGCTCACACTGTGCGCGGCTGGCGGAGCCGGACACAAGTTAAACAAACTATTCGGTAAAAACAAATAAACAAAAAGAAAGGAACGAATACCATGACTAAAATCAAGACCATCGGAGTACTGACCTCAGGAGGCGACGCTCCCGGCATGAATGCGGCCATACGCGCCGTGACCCGCGCCGGAATTTACAACGGGTTCAACATCAAAGGCATCTACCGCGGCTACGACGGACTGATCAAGGGCGAAGTGAAGGCTTTCACCACGGAAAACGTGAGCGGCATCATCAACCGTGGAGGTACCATCCTGAAAACAGCCCGCTCGAAGGAGTTCGCCACCCCCGAAGGCATGCAGAAGGCTTTCGAGACGTGTCAAAAGGAGGAAATAGACGCATTGGTGGTGATCGGCGGCAACGGCTCGCTCACAGGGGCGCGCGACTTCGGCATGGAGTTTGACTTCCCCGTCATCGGACTGCCCGGCACCATCGACAACGACCTCTTCGGCACCGACGCCACCATTGGCTACGACACCACGATGAACACCATCATGGAGTGTGTGGACAGAATCCGCGACACGGCCAACTCGCACGAGCGCATCTTCTTCATTGAGGTGATGGGACGCGACGCTGGATTCCTGGCGCAGAACTCGGCCATCGCCAGCGGTGCTGAGGCTGCCATCATACCCGAGGAGATGACCGACGTGGACCAGCTGGCCCAGTTCATGGGGCGCGGCATACGCAAGTCGAAGAAGTCGTGCATCGTCATCGTCTCGGAAAGTCCCAAGTGCGGCGCTCTCTATTATGCTGACCGCGTGAAAAAGGAGTTCCCCGAATTCGACGTGCGCGTGTCTATCCTTGGCCACCTGCAGCGCGGTGGCACCCCATCGGCGCGCGACCGCATTCTGGCCAGCCGAACGGGCGTGGGAGCCATTGAGGCCATTCGTCAGGGGCAGCGCAACGTCATGGTGGGCATACGCAACAACGAGGTGGTATATGTACCTTTTTCCGAGTGCATACGCACGGACAAACCGTTCGACAAGAAACTCATCAAGGTGCTCGACGAACTGAGCATCTAGACGCTGACGAAAGAGCACAAGTTTGGGAAAAACGTCTGATTTAAGATTATTTTAAAGAATTTGTTGCCCGTTTAAAATATATTTGCGTATTTTTGCAAAAATCTTTGGAAAACAAGTCATAAAAACACGATTAACACTTAAATATAAACATTATGGCACAAATCACAGGACGTATCTCTCAGATTATCGGCCCCGTTATCGACGTATTCTTCGATACCAAAGGACAGGATGCTGAGAAGGTGCTGCCGAAAATCCATGAGGCTCTCAGAATTGCACGTCCCAATGGCGCGGAACTGGTTGTCGAAGTGCAGCAGCACATCGGCGAGGACACCGTGCGCTGCGTGGCTATGGACAATACCGACGGATTGCAGCGTGGACTGGAGGCTGTCCCGATGGGCTCACCTATATTGATGCCTGCCGGCGACCAGATTAAGGGTCGTATGCTGAACGTTATCGGTCAGCCTATCGACGGTATGAAACAACTCAACATGGAGGGCGCTTATCCCATCCACCGCGAGGCTCCCACATTCGAGGAACTCTCCACAAAGAAAGAAATCCTTGCCACCGGCATCAAGGTCATCGACCTGCTCGAACCGTACATGAAGGGTGGAAAGATTGGACTCTTCGGCGGTGCAGGCGTGGGCAAGACGGTGCTCATCATGGAGCTCATCAACAACATCGCCAAGGGGCACAACGGATTCTCGGTGTTTGCAGGAGTGGGAGAACGCACCCGCGAAGGCAACGACCTGATTCGTGAAATGATAGAGAGCGGCGTTATACGCTACGGACAGAAGTTCCGCGAGGCCATGGAAGAAGGCAAGTGGGACCTCTCGCTCGTCGATCCCGAAGAACTCAAAAAGAGCCAGGCCACACTGGTGTATGGACAGATGAACGAACCGCCAGGGGCTCGCGCCTCGGTGGCACTCTCGGGTCTTACCGTGGCCGAAGGTTTCCGTGACGGCGGTGGAAAGGACGGCGGCGCTGCCGACATCCTGTTCTTCATTGACAACATCTTCCGCTTCACCCAGGCTGGCTCGGAAGTGTCTGCTCTGTTGGGACGTATGCCTTCGGCCGTGGGTTACCAACCCACCTTGGCATCGGAAATGGGTGCCATGCAGGAGCGCATCACATCGACCAAGAAAGGGTCCATCACCTCGGTACAGGCAGTGTATGTGCCTGCCGACGACTTGACCGACCCCGCACCGGCAACCACCTTCACCCACTTGGATGCCACCACTGTGCTCGACCGCAAGATTGCCGAGCTGGGCATCTATCCCGCCGTTGACCCGCTGGGAAGTACGTCGCGCATCCTCGACCCGTTCATCGTGGGTAAAGACCACTACGATTGCGCCCAGCGCGTGAAGGAAATTCTGCAGCGCTACAAGGAGTTGCAGGACATCATCGCCATTCTGGGTATGGACGAGCTCTCCGACGAGGACAAACTGACGGTGAACCGCGCACGTCGTGTGCAGCGATTCCTCTCACAGCCATTCTCTGTGGCCGAGCAGTTCACTGGCCTGCCTGGTGTGATGGTGCCCATCGAAGACACCATCAAGGGATTCAACGCCATTCTGGACGGCGAGGTGGACGACCTGCCCGAACAGGCTTTCCTCAACGTGGGTACCATAGACGACGCAAAAGCCAAGGCCAAGCGACTCATGGAGGCTGCAAAGGGGTAATTGACAATTGACAATTGATAATTGACAGTTATGCTGAAACTTAAAATTGTATCACCCGAGAAAGTGGAGTTCGATGGGGAGGTGCAGAGCGTATTCGTTCCTGGTACGAGCGGAAAGTTCGAAATACTCAACGACCATGCTCCAATCATCTCATCGCTCGAGAAAGGCATCGTAGAGTACGTCCTGGCCGGCGGCGAAAGAAAGCAGCTGGAGATTATGGGCGGATTCGTAGAGGTTCAGAAGAACAAGGTGAGCGTGTGTGTGGAGATTGTCGAGAGCTAATGACTGACGGCACTTCTCACGAAACATGCTCCAGGAACAACCACAAAGCCCTTAACAAGGCACTGACGAGTATATGAACATACAGAACATCGACAAACTGAGTTGGGAGTACATACGCCAGCAACTGCTGCTGACGGTGACTCTGACATCGTTGGGACTCATCGCCATGCGCGTATGGTTCTTCGACAGTTTGCTGTGGCCCTTGATTGTGAGTGCCGTGTTCACTCTCGTGGTAAGCAGTGCCAGCGGGCTGGTGTGGCGTAAAGTGGCCAAGCAGTCGCCCGACAACCTTCCCACCTTCTACACGGCGTCCTCGGGGTTTCGCATGCTGCTGGCCCTGGCTGTGATGCTGGTGTATTATCTGGTGGCCGGACGCCAGGCCATGCTGGTGTTTGTGCTGGTGTTCCTGGCTTTCTATTTTGTTTCGCTCACACACCATTCCATCTTCTTTGCCAGAGTGTCCAATCGGTCGTGACACACACATCTGAAAAAGTGGAAACATATACTTTACTTTTTTGACACATGAAAAAACTGAAAACAATAATTCTCCTGATGGTGGTGACCATGTTGCCGTTTTCCTCGCTGGCTCAGGAAACAGAGGCCAAGGCAGAGGAACCCAAAGGCGAGCAGCTGAACATCCCTGAGATAGTGCTAGAGCATCTGGCCGATGCTTACGAGTGGCACATTGCCAGCTACAAAGGGAAGCACTTGAGCATACCGCTGCCCATCATCATTCGAAGCGGGAATACGGGGAAATGGCATTTCTGTACTGCTCATAGCCTGCCCGAAGGATTCTTCTTCAGCCCGGAGCACCATGGGAAAATCTACGAGAAGATGCCCGACGGCAGCGAGAAGCGGCCCCTCGACCTGAGCATCACCAAGGCTGTGCTGCAAATATGGATTGTGGTGGCAGTGCTGCTCATTGTGTTCCTATCCTGCGCCCGCTGGTACAAGCACCACGACGAGAAGAGCGAAGCTCCAAAAGGCTTCGTGGGCATGATGGAGATGTTTGTGATGATGGTTCACGACGACGTCATCAAGTCGTCCATCGGTGAGAAACACTACAAGCCCTACGCGCCCTATTTGCTCACCGTGTTCTTCTTCATCTTCACCACCAACATGATTGGGCTCATACCTGTGTTCCCGGGAGGTGCAAACGTTACGGGCAACATCAATATCACCTTCTTCCTTGCAGTATGCACCATGCTGGCCATCAATGTCTTCGCCAACAAGGAGTATTGGAAGGAAATCTTCTGGCCCGACGTGCCCCTGTTCCTCAAGGCTTATCCCGCACCCGTGATGCCCATCATCGAACTTTTTGGCGTGTTCACCAAGCCCTTTGCCCTGATGATCCGTCTCTTTGCCAACATGATGGCAGGTCACGCGGTGATGCTCAGCTTCACGTGCGTGATATTCCTTGGCTGGTCCATGGGCGTAGGATTCGGACTGGGCCTCAATGCCTTCAGCATCGTCATGCTTCTGTTCATGAATCTGCTCGAACTGCTGGTGGCTTTCGTGCAGGCATACGTGTTCACCATGTTGAGCGCCGTGTTCATCGGACTGGCTCACAAGGAGCATGGCGAAGAGTAGGGGGTGAGGAGCGCGTCATTCCGTTTGTCTGACGGACTGGCGATTCACCTTTTTTCTAAAAATGACAAAAGAAACAAAAAACAGTATTAATATTAATCAAACAAAAAAACAAAAAAACTATGATTACATCATTATTATTGGCCGCTGAAGGTCTGGCTCAGCTGGGCTGCGGTATCGGAGCTGGTATTGCAACAATTGGTGCAGGTATGGGTATTGGTAAGATTGGTGGCAGCGCCATGGACGCTATCGCCCGTCAGCCCGAGGCTACTGGCAAAATCCAGACAAACATGATTCTGACGTCTGCATTCGTTGAGGGTTGTGCCCTCTTTGCCATTGCAGCGTGTGCATTCCTTATCTAATAAACAATTCTGCTCGAATAGCTAATGGATTTCACTAAATTGCCATCAATCCTCACGCCCGATCTCGGACTCTTGTTCTGGATGCTGCTGGCGTTTCTGGTGATTTTGTTCGTGCTTGGAAAGTATGCCTTCCCCGCAATTGTCAACATGGTTGACAACCGCAAGAAGTATATTGACGAAAGTCTGCAGAAAGCACACGAAGCATCAGAGCGGCTGGAGAATATCCGACAGGAAAGCGAGGCCATACTTCAGGAAGCGCGTACACAGCAGGCGCAAATCCTGAAAGAGGCCGCTGAGACGCGTGACGCCATCGTTCAGAAGGCTCAGGAAAAGGCAAAGAGCGAGGGTGCCCGCTTGCTCTCCGAGGCTAAGGCCGAAATAGAAGGAGAAAAGCAGCAGGCCATACGCGACATACGCGCACAGGTGGCCGAACTCTCTGTTCAAGTTGCCGAGAAGGTTCTCCGCGAGAAACTTTCTACCGACGCTGAGCAAATGAAGATGATAGACAGATTGTTGGATGATGTGACTGCCGAAAAATAATTAGGTTATGGATATAGGAGTAATATCGGTACGTTATGCCCGAGCACTGCTGAAAAGTGCCACCGAGCAGAAGCTCGATGCTGCTGTCTATCACGATATGCAGACATTGGCAGAAAGCTACGTCCGTGTGCCTCAGCTGAGGACTACGATAGACAATCCTATGCTCGCCAAGGAAACCAAGCAGAAACTCATGCTCACGGCATGCGGACAAAACCCTTCGCCGCTGACAGAGCGATTCATTGGTTTGGTCTTGAAAGAAGACAGGGAGAGCATTTTGCAATTCATGGCCAATTCGTATATCACTCTTTACAGGCAACAGAAGAACGTCATCCGCGGACGACTCATCACTGCCACAGCCGTATCGGCCACAACAGAGCAGAAGATGCGGCAGATGGTAGAGAGCAGAACTAACGGAACTGTGGAGTTTGCAACAGAGGTGAACCCCGACATCATTGGGGGATTCATTCTTGAATACGACACCTATCGGATGGATGCCAGCGTCAAGGCGCAGCTCAACTCCATCCTCTCCACATTGAAGAAGTAACTATATGCACAAAGCATTAAGCATTAAGAATTTAAACTATGTCAGATAAAGTAAAACCAAGCGAAGTATCAGAAGTGCTGCTCCAGCAACTGCGAGACATCAGCAGCGGTGAAAGCTTCGAGGAAGTGGGTACGGTGCTGCAGGTCAGCGATGGCGTGGCACGTATCTACGGCTTGCGCAACGCTGAGGCCAACGAGCTGCTTGAGTTTGAGAACGGCACGATGGCCATCGTGATGAACCTGGAGGAGGACAATGTGGGTTGTGTGCTTCTGGGCATTACTTCGGGCATCAAGGAGGGAATGGTGGTGAAGCGTACCAAGCGCATTGCATCCATTCGCGTCAACGACAACATGCTCGGACGTGTCATCAACCCGCTCGGACAAGCCATCGACGGAAAGGGAGAAATCGACCTCACCGATGCTTTCGAAATGCCGCTCGACCGCAAGGCTCCTGGTGTCATCTATCGTCAGCCAGTGAAGGAACCGTTGCAGACTGGACTCAAGGCCATCGACTCAATGATTCCCATCGGGCGCGGACAGCGTGAGCTTATCATCGGCGACCGACAGACTGGAAAGACTGCCATTGCCGTTGACACCATCATCAACCAGAAGAGTTTCTACGAGGCCGGAAAGCCTGTCTATTGCATCTATGTGGCCATTGGACAGAAGGCAAGTACAGTGGCTACACTTGTGCAGACACTCAAGGAGCACGGAGCCATGCCATACACCATCGTCGTGGCCGCCACCGCAGCCGACCCTGCCGCCATGCAGTATTACGCACCTTTTGCAGGAGCTGCTATCGGCGAGTACTTCCGCGACCGCGGACTGCCAGCACTGGTGGTTTATGACGACCTGTCGAAGCAGGCTGTGGCCTACCGCGAGGTGTCGCTCATCCTGAGACGTCCTTCAGGACGCGAGGCCTATCCAGGCGACGTGTTCTATCTGCATTCTCGTCTGCTTGAGCGTGCCGCCAAGATGAACGAGCAGCAGGAAGTGGCCGAGCAGATGAACGACCTGCCCGAGTGCATGAAAGGCCATGTAAAAGGAGGTGGCTCGCTCACTGCACTGCCCATCATCGAGACACAGGCTGGTGACGTGTCGGCCTACATCCCCACGAACGTGATTTCTATCACCGATGGACAGATATTCCTCGAGAGCGACCTTTTCAATCAAGGTTTCCGTCCGGCCATCAACGTGGGTATCTCTGTGAGCCGTGTGGGTGGTTCGGCACAAATCAAGTCGATGAAGAAAGTGGCTGGTACGCTAAAAATCGACCAGGCACAGTATCGCGAACTCGAGGCCTTCTCGAAGTTCTCAAGCGATATGGACGCCGTGACCGCCATGACGCTCGACCGCGGACGTAAAAACAACCAGCTGCTCATTCAGCCGCAATATTCGCCCATGCCTGTGGGCGAGCAGGTGGCCATTTTGTACTGCGGTGTGCATGGACTCATGCGCGAAGTGCCCATTGACAAAGTGCGCGAATGCCAGACGCAGTTCCTTGACAAACTCCGTTCGGCAGCACCCGAAGTTATCCAGACACTTGGAAACGGAAAGATAGACGACGACACCACCAAGAAGATTGAGGCCATCATGGCCGACATCGCAGGAACGTATAAAAGTTAACAGCCTATGCCTAGCCTGAAAGAAATCAAAGGCCGCATCGCCTCGGTCAACAGCACACGCAAAATCACCTCCGCCATGAAGATGGTGGCTTCGTCCAAGCTGCACCATGCCCAGGTGGCCATACAGAACATGCTGCCTTACGAGACTATGCTCGAGCACATTCTCAAGGCCTTTCTGGCTGCCGAGGCTGAAGCACAATCCATCTACGACCAGGAGCGACCGGTCAAACGGGTTGCGTTGGTGGTGTTTTCGTCAAACTCGTCGCTCTGCGGAGGATTCAATGCCAACATCATCCGTCTTATGCAGCAGACAGTCAATGCCTACACCGAGCAGCTTGGCGCTGATGCCGTTGAAATCTATCCCATAGGGCGAAAGGTTGGCGAGAAAGCTCAAAAGTTAGGGTATAATGTCCAAGGCGATTTTTCCGATCTGGCCGACAAACCCAACGTGCAGCAGTGCATCGATTTGGCGTTGGAACTCGGAAAGAAGTTTGCCGAGGGGACTGTTGACAAGGTGGAGCTCATCTACCATCACTTCAAAAGTGCAGGCTCGCAAATCCTCACGCGCAAAGTGTTCCTCCCCATCGACCTTGAAGAGGAGCTAGAGCGCGACCACGAGCGCGACCTCACTTCGACCATCGCTACCCGCGAGAGCCAAGAGTACCTGCGGCGCAATCGGAGGAAACACACCGAGGGCGAACACACCAGCGAAGTGAAACCACTGAACGACAACTTCATCGTTGAGCCCGACATGGACACCGTGCTCAGCCGGCTCATACCCAAGATGCTTCACCTGATGGTCTATACGGCTCTGCTCGACAGCAACGCCTCTGAGCATGCCGCCCGCATGGTGGCCATGCAGACGGCTACCGACAATGCCGACGAACTCTTGCGCGAGCTGAACCTCCAGTACAACAAGAGCCGTCAGCAGGCCATCACCAGCGAGCTGCTCGATATTGTCGGTGGCAGCGTGAACAACTAGCGCTCTGCTTGTTCGTCTCGTCACACAACGGTTTTTTCCATCTAAAGCGAACCGGGGTTTCTGCACATTCAGAAATCCCGGTTCGCTTTTTTCGCCCCCATTTCTACATCCACATCGCCGTTGGCCCCATGATGAGAAAAGAGCCGCAGGCTTTGACGCCCGCGGCTCTTCAGATTGTCTGATTTTGTATTTTGCGTTGTTCTTATTTTGTTTTTTGTGTTGTGTTGAGTTTTCGCTGTCTTAAACGATACCCTGAGCCATCATGGCCTTGGCCACCTTCATGAAACCTGCCACATTGGCACCCTTCACATAGTTGATGTAGCCGTCCTTCTCTGTGCCATACTTCACGCAGTTCTCGTGGATGTCGTTCATGATGCGCTTCAGATAGTTGTCCACTTCCTCAGCAGTCCAGCTCAGACGCTCAGAGTTCTGGCTCATCTCCAAACCGCTGACCGACACGCCGCCGGCGTTAGAAGCCTTGCCCGGCGAGTAGAGAATCTTTGCATCCTGGAATATCTTGATGGCTTCGGGCAGAGAAGGCATGTTGGCACCTTCTGCAACGGCAATGATGCCATTCTTGATGAGTGCAGCAGCCTCGTCGCCGTTGATTTCGTTCTGTGTGGCGCAGGGCAGTGCGATGTCGGCCTTCTCGTACCAGGGGCGCTTGCCCTCGTGATAGACGGCTGTGGGATATTCCTCAACATACTCCTTGATGCGTCCGCGCTCCACGTTCTTCAGCTCCATGATGTAGTCGAGCTTGGCACGGTCAATTCCGTCTGGGTCGTAGATGTAGCCGTCAGAGTCGCTCATGGTCATGGGGATGGCTCCCAGTTGCAGACACTTCTCAGCTGCATACTGAGCTACGTTGCCGGCTCCCGAGATGAGCACTTTCTTTCCCTTGATGTCGATGCCGCGAGTAGCCAGCATAGAGCAGAGGAAATAAACCGTTCCGTAACCCGTAGCCTCAGGACGGATGAGCGAACCGCCAAACTGGATGCCCTTGCCTGTGAGCACACCCTGGAACTGGTGGGTGAGTTTCTTGTACTGTCCGAACAGATAGCCTACTTCGCGGCCACCAACACCGATGTCGCCAGCGGGTACGTCCTCGTCGGGACCAATGACGCGATAAAGCTCATTCATGAAAGCCTGGCAGAAACGCATCACCTCGGCGTCGCTCTTTCCGCGGGGCGAGAAATCGCTTCCACCCTTTGCGCCGCCCATGGGGAGCGTGGTGAGCGAATTCTTGAATGTCTGCTCGAAAGCAAGGAATTTCAGGATACCCAGGTTCACGCTCTTGTGATAGCGCAGACCACCTTTGTACGGGCCGATGGCGTTGTTGTGCTGAATACGGTATCCCATGTTGGTTTGTACGTTACCCTTGTCGTCAACCCAAGTGATGCGGAATTCGCAAACGCGGTCGGGGATGCACAGGCGCTCGATGAGGTTGGCCTTCTCGAACTCAGGATGTTTGTTATACTCTTCTTCGATCGTGGGAAGAACCTGTGACACTGCCTGGATGTACTCCGGCTCATTAGGGAAGCGCTGCTTGAGCTGCTCTACAACTTGTGCTGCATTCATAATTTCAATCTTTTTTTGTTATTTGTTACCTTAAAAATAATGTTCTTTTGTTGGTTGATTTGTTAAATCGGTTGCAAAGTTATATATAATTTTTGAACCGCCAAACATTTTGATAGTTTTTTTGATGAAAAAGCAGAAAAAAGTAAATTTTTACCCCGTTTTTCCTCAAACGTGCCATTTTTACCCCCGAAAAAGTGATAAAATGTTGAATTGATGTAATGGTCGTTTGCGCAAACAGTTTACGCGGACGGCTTTTCTTTGTTAAAAAAGCGGTCTTTAGTTACAGCATTTAGACAGTGGGGCTTGCCGTGGAAAAGGGAATAATGTGGGTGATGGAATTTGAGAGCGGAGAGAACTCAAAAACTCCCTTAACTCCTAAGAACTCTTATTAACTCAAAATAATCCTCCTAAAACTCAAAAATTCCTCAGCGCCTCTGCGTGAGGACGACTTCCGCGCGAAAAGACCTCTGTACCTCTGTCCCCTCTGTGTGAGAAAAGGTCTTCTGTTAGAGAAAAGAAAGACATGCATTCTCACGCAGAAGTTTTTTCTCACGCGGAGGCGCGGAGTCTTAGTGAGAGAGTTGAGAGAGTCTTTCCCTCACACAGAGGGAACAGTGGTACAGAGGTCTTTTCACGCGGAAGTCTTTCTTCATTTCACGCAGAGGCGCGGAGTATTTATAGAGAGAGCCGAGAGAGATTTTTCCTCACACAGAGGAGGGGAGGAAACAGAGTGAGCGACCTCCGGTCGCTTGACTCATAAGCTCAAAAAATACTCATAAACACTAAGAACTCCTCCCAGCTCAAAAGAACTCTATTCAACTCAAATCTACTCAACTCAAATGAACTCTCATTAACTCAAAAATACTCCTCCCATGACTCCAAATTCCTCCGCGCCTCTGCGTGAAATTAAGAAAAACTTCTGCGTGAAATGAGAACGGCTTCTGCGTGAAAAGACCTCTTTACCTCTGTCCCCTCTGTGTGAGAAAAGGTCTTCTGCTAGAGAAAAGAAAGACATGCATTCTCACGCAGAAGTTTTTTCTCACGCGGAGGCGCGGAGTCTTAGTGAGAGAGCCGAGAGAGAGATTTTTCCTCACACAGAGGAAGGGAGGAAACAGAGAGAGCGACCTTCGGTCGCTTGACTCATAAGCTCAAAAAAGACTCATAAACACTAAGAACTCCTCCCAACTCAAAAGAACTCTACTCAACTCTAAGAACTCTCATATCTCAAAAGACTCGCCTCAACTCAAATGAACTCTCATTAACTCAAAAATACTCCTCCCATGACTCCATATTCCTCCGCGCCTCTGCGTGAGATAAAAAACTGCGTGAGAACGACTTCTGCGTGAAAAGACCTCTTTACCTCTGTCCCCTCTGTGTGAGTAAAGACCCTCTGCTTGAGAAAAAAACTGCGTGATCAGCGGTGGCTGCGTGAGAAGAAAAAACAGGCCAACGCAAAAGGCACCCGCCAACGCAAACGGTGTTGACTGATGCCTTTTGTTGTCTTTTCCGAGGCTTGATTATGCTTTGGGTGTAGTGGGCGGGTTGGACTTCCGCGGACGGTTGTTTCTTCCTCCGCGGTGCCGGTTCTTGCCGCCGCCCTTTGAGCCCTCACCGCGTTTTTCGCCTTGTGAAGTTCGGCTGCTGCGGCTTTCTCCTTTGGCTGATTTACTGCCTTTACCGCCTCTGCCTCCCTTGCCACTTCTGCCTCCTCTGCCGCTCCTGCCACCGCGGCCGCGTCGGACGTCGGGCATGGGTTTGTATTCGGGACCTTCGCCGATGCCTTCGGGCAGTGGCAGTTTGTCGATGGTTCGCTCGAGGAATTTCTCTATCTGCATGAAACTGCCAATCTCACGTCCGCGTACCAAAGTCACAGCGGTGCCGTTCTTGTTGGCACGGGCTGTACGGCCGATGCGGTGGACATAGTCTTCACAATCGCGCGGCACGTCGTAGTTGATGACCATCTCGATGTCGTCGATGTCGATGCCTCGCGCCACAATGTCGGTGGCCACGAGCACGTCTATTTGTCCACTCTTGAACTTGTACATGATTTCGTCGCGCTGGCTCTGGTCCAGGTCAGAGTGCATCTCGCCGCAGTTGATGTGCATGCGCAGCAGGTCGCGTGTGATGTCGCGCACCTTGAGCTTGGAGCCCGAAAACACGATGACACGGTGGGGCTCGTTGAGTTGGAACATGTGTTTCAGCACACGCAGTTTTTGGTTCTCGTGGCACACGTAGGCTGCCTGCCGAATGTTTTCCGCGGGCTTGCTCACAGCCAGTTTCACTTCTACGGGGTTCTTGAGCAGTGTCTTGGCCAGCTGCTCTATTTTTGGCGGCATGGTGGCCGAGAACATGATGGTCTGGCAGTTTTCGGGCAGTTCCTTGGCGATTTTCAGGATGTCGTCGCTGAATCCCATGTCGAGCATTCGGTCGGCTTCGTCGAGCACGAAGAAGCTCACTTTGCTGAAGTCGGCATTGCCCATGGTCATGTGGCTGATGAGTCGTCCCGGAGTGGCAATGATGACGTCGGCGCCCATGCTCAGTCCTTTCACTTCCTGGTTGTAGCGGTTGCCGTCGTTGCCTCCATACACGGCCACGCTGCTCACCTCCTGCAGATAGTAGCCGAATCCCTGCATGGCTTGGTCAATCTGTTGTGCCAGCTCGCGTGTGGGGGCCATTATGACACAGTTGTTTGCGTCTTTGGGGTAGTAGCCGTCGTCGAGCAGACTCAGGATGGGCAGCAAATAAGCGGCGGTTTTTCCGGTTCCTGTCTGAGCTATGCCCAGTAGGTCGCGGCCGTCGAGAATCTCGGGTATGCACTTTTCCTGAATGGGCGTACATGTCTCGAAGCGCATGTCGTCGAGCGCGTCGAGTATGTTGTCGTTTAAATTAAGTTCGTCAAAATACATTTATTGCTCTTTTGTTTCTAATTGGGTGCGTGGCGGTAGCAGAAATAGGCTACCACCGTAAAAATGATGTTGGGTACCCATGCGGCCAGCATGGGCGGTGTGCCGGCGTTGATGGCAAAGGTGGCCGATACGGTCTGCAGCATGATGTAGGTGAAGCTCAGAGCCAGTCCGATGCCCAGATAGAGCCCCATGCCTCCCTTTCGTTTGCGCGAGGACAGCGACAGTCCGATGGTGGTGAGGATGAACGATGCAAACGACATGGCTATGCGCTTGTGGTACTCCACTTCGTACTGCACCACATTGGTGGAGCCGCGGTCAATCTGTTTGCTGATGTACTCGCGCAGCTCGGGACTGGTGAATGTTTCCTGCTGGCCCTTTGAGAACACCAGGTCGGTGGGTTCCATCATGATGAGTGTGTCCATCATTCCTCCACTGGTGATGTTCTCGCGCAGTCCTTGCAGCTTTCTTATTTTCCACGACATGGCTTTCCAGTGGAATTTGCTTTCCGACACCGTGTCGTACTGAATCTCGTTGGCCGTCATGTGGCTCACCAGTTTCTTGTTCTCAAACTTGTCCAGACAGAATCCGTAGCCGCGCTTGCGCGTGTTGTCGTAGTGCTGAATATAGGCAATGACGCCTTTTCCCACTTGCAGTTGCACGTTTTCTGCCGACGTGTTCTTCTTCTTGTTCTTGTACATCGACTCGAAGTTCTGTCTCACGATGGTTCCCTTGGGAATGACGTAGGCTCCCAGCGTGAAGGTCATCACCGTGATGAGTGCAGCCGAAATCATGTAGGGGCGCATGAGCCGCTTGAAGCTTACTCCTGCAGCCAGCATGGATATGATTTCAGAGTTGCCCGCCAGTTTGGAGGTGAAGAAAATGACGGCAATGAACACGAACAGCGGCGAGAACAGGTTGGCAAAGTAGGGCACGAAGTTGGCGTAGTAGTCAAAGACGATGGCCTTCAGGGGGGCATGATACTGCGTGAACTTGGCGAGGTTCTCGTTTACGTCGAAGACGATTGATATGGAGATGATCAGCACAATGGCAAAGAAATAGGTGCCAATGAACTTCCTGATGATGTACCAGTCGAGTTTCTTGATGTAGTGCAGCGGGTTGAGCACACGCATCCATCTCATTTTCCTTCCCAACAGGCGCAGCTTGGCTCCTATCCATGCCAAGGCCACAAACAGCCAGTTGAGCTTGCGTCTGAGCCATCGGGCGGCCTTCAGCAGGCCGTCGAGCTTGCTTCGCAGCGTCTGGCCTGCTCTGAGCCATTTGTGGTATTTCCTGATTTTACTGTATTCCATGCTTTTTCTAAGAGTTTACAGTTGACAGTTTACAGTTTACAGTTTACGGTTTACTGTTTACGGTTGCCAATGGCCATTTTCTCATTTGTCATTTACACCCGTCGTCCCAGGTTGTCGATGACGCTTCGTTTCCATTGAGTGAAGTCGCCCGCGAGGATGTGCTGCCGCGCGTCTTTCACCAGCCGCAGGTAGAAGCTCAGGTTGTGGATCGAGGCTATCTGCATGGCCAGCAGTTCCTGTGCCTTGAACAGATGGTGCAGATAGGCCTTGGTGTGCAGTCGGTCGATGTCGCATCCGTCGGGGTCGATGGGGGAGAAGTCGGCTTCCCATTTCTTGTTGCGCATGTTCATCGTGCCTTCGTAGGTGAAGAGCATGGCATTGCGTCCGTTGCGCGTTGGCATCACGCAGTCGAACATATCGACGCCGCGCTCAATGGCTTCCAGAATGTTCTGCGGTGTGCCCACTCCCATGAGGTAGCGGGGTTTCTGCTTGGGCAGAATCTCGTTGACCACCTCAATCATGTCGTACATCACTTCGGTGGGCTCGCCCACGGCCAGTCCGCCGATGGCGTTGCCGTCGGCCTCCTTGTCGGCGACGTGCTTGGCGGCCTCTTGGCGAAGGTCCTTGTAGGTGCAGCCTTGCACGATGGGGAACAGGCTCTGCCGGTGGCCGTAGAGGGGCTCAGTTTCGTTGAAGCGCTTGAAGCATCGGTCCAGCCAGCGTTGCGTCAGTTGCAGGCTTTTCTTGGCGTACTGGTAGTCGCTCTGTCCCGGCGGGCACTCGTCGAAAGCCATCATGATGTCGGCGCCGATGACGCGTTGGGTGTCCATCACATTTTCGGGCGTGAAGAAGTGTTTCGAACCGTCGATGTGCGAGCGGAATTCGCACCCCTCTTCGCGCAGCTTGCGTATGCCCGTCAGCGAGAACACCTGAAAACCGCCCGAGTCGGTCAGTATGGGGCGGTCCCATGTGTTGAACTTGTGCAGTCCTCCCGCCTGGCGCAGGATGTCAAGCCCCGGCCGCAGATACAGGTGGTAGGTGTTGCCCAAAATGATTTGGGCCTTCACCTGCTGGCGCAGTTCGCTGAAGTGTACGCCTTTCACGCTTCCGCATGTTCCCACGGGCATGAAGATGGGGGTCTCTATTGTTCCGTGGTCGGTGGTGATGAGTCCGGCGCGCGCGTCGCTGGCCGTGTCGGTGTGTTGTAGCTCGAATGTCATTTAGCCCCCCATTCTGCTCCCGACGGAGCTCTTTTCGGCTTTCTGGCTATGGATGTTCTCTCCGTTGCATTCTCCGAGGGTTCCTCGGCGATGGTGAAATCCACCGGATTCTTCACTATCTGGTTGGTCAGCGCAAAGTCCCACACTTCCTGGATGTTCTCCACGTAGTGGAACTCCACTCCCTTGAGATAAACCTCGGGAATCTCGTCGATGTCCTTCTTGTTCTCCTTGCACATCACGATGTCGGTGATGCCGGCACGCTTTGCGGCCAGTATCTTCTCCTTGATGCCGCCCACAGGAAGCACTTTTCCGCGCAGTGTTATTTCTCCTGTCATGGCCGTGTTCTTGCGCACCTTACGCTGGGTGATCGCCGAGGCGATGGAGGTGGCTATGGTGATGCCGGCCGACGGGCCGTCCTTGGGCGTGGCGCCTTCGGGCACGTGGATGTGGATGTTCCACTGGTCGAAGATGCGGTAGTCAACGCCCAGTCGGTCGATGTGCGCCTTGACATACTCCAGGGCAATCACCGCCGATTCTTTCATCACGTCGCCCAGATTGCCCGTAAGCGTCAGTTTTCCGGCCTTGCCCTTCGAGAGCGATGTCTCTATGAACAGTATTTCGCCGCCCACGCTGGTCCATGCCAGACCCGTCACCACGCCGGCGTAGTCGTTGCCCTGATAGATGTCGCGGTAGAAGGGCGGTTTGCCCAGCAGGTCTTCCAGCTTGTCGGGCGTGATTTTCTCGTAGGGCATCAGTCCTTCCATCTCCTTCTTGTAGGCCAGTTTGCGGAACGCCTTGTTCACCTGCTTTTCCAGCTGGCGCACACCGCTTTCACGGGTGTATTGCTCAATGATTTTCTCAATGGCGGCCTTGTTGAACGTAGGTTTGTCCTTCAGCGTGTTCAGTCCGGTGTTGTCCAGTTCGCGCGGAATGAGGTGCCGCTTGGCGATTTCTATTTTCTCTTCGGTGATGTAGCCGCTCACCTCGATGATTTCCATTCGGTCGAGCAGCGGTCGCGGAATGGTGTTCAGGTCGTTGGCGGTGGCGATGAAGAGCACTTTCGACAGGTCGTAGTCCACGTCCAGATAGTTGTCGTGGAAGGCGTTGTTCTGCTCGGGGTCGAGCACTTCGAGCAGTGCCGAAGCCGGGTCGCCGTTGTGTGTTTGTTGCGTCACCTTGTCAATCTCGTCCAGAATGAACACGGGGTTCGACGACCCTGCCTTCTGTATGCTCTTGATGATTCGTCCGGGCATGGCGCCGATGTAGGTGCGCCGGTGGCCGCGTATCTCAGCCTCGTCGTGCAGTCCGCCCAGCGAGATGCGCACGTACTTGCGGTTCATCGACTCGGCGATGCTCTTTCCCAGGCTGGTCTTGCCCACGCCCGGGGGGCCGTAGAGGCAGATGATGGGGCTCTTCAGGTCGCCGCGCAGGCTGAGCACGGCGATGTATTCCAGTATTCGCTCCTTCACCTTCTCCATGCCGTAGTGGTCGCGGTTGAGGATGCGCTGTGCGCGCTTCAGGTTGAGGTCGTCCTTGGTGAACTCGTTCCAGGGCAGTCCCACCAGCGTCTGCAGATAGTTCAGCTGAACGCTGTATTCAGGACTTTGGGGGTTGAGCAGGTCCAGTTTGTCAACCTCCTTGTTGAAGGTCTTGGCCACTTCCTCGGGCCATTTTTTCTTTTCAGCCTGCTCTATCAGTTCCTTCCGCTCGGGCGAGCCTTCGCCCGTGCCCAGTTCTTCCTTGATGTTCTTGATTTGTTGTTGCAGGAAGTACTCGCGCTGCTGTTCGTCCAGGTCTTCGCGGGTTTTCGAGCGTATGTTGTGTTTCAGTTCCAGCAGCTGCGTTTCGCGGTAGAGCACCTTCAGCGTGTTCATCACCCTGTTGGTCATGTTGCCCTCCTTCAGCAGTGCGTACTTCTCCTTCACGTCGAAGGGCATGTTCGAGCAGATGTAGTTGGTCACAATCACCGGGTTGGTGATGTTCTGCAGTGCGAAAATGCTCTCGTCGGGCAGCTCGTCGTTCATTTTGATGTAGTCGGCGGCCGTGTTGCGCAGGTCGTCCACCGCCGTTTCATACACCTTGTCGCCCGCCTCGGGCAGCTCCTCGGGGGCCAACTCGGTCAGTCCGCGAAGGTATGGGCGTGTTTTGGTGATGGCTTTCAGCGAGCAGCGTCCCAAGCCCTGGGTGATGATGGAGACGTTGTTGCCCGTTCCCGGCAATTCTAACACCCTGATGACCTTTGCATAGACGCCATAGTCATAGAGGTCGTTGAATGTGGGGTTTTCAACGTCCTGGTCTTTTTGGCTGAAAATGGCAAAAACGATGTCGGAGTTCTCTTTCAGTCGCTCCACCAATGCAAGACTCGAATTGCGGCCAATCAAGATGGGGGTTATTACACCTGGAAAGAGCAGCAGGTTGCGCGTGGCCAAAATGGGAACTTCTCCCTTCACATTTATTTCAAACAGTTTGGCGATGTCACCCTCGTAGTCGGCAATCATCGAAAATGCCGTATTTTGTATCTTCGTCATATCTTTCTTTAACTAATACTTTCTCGTTTGGCTGGCAAAGGTACTAAATTTTGCTGATATTCGCCCGCAGCGGAAAGATATTTTATTTAATAAGGTGCCATTATTCACAAATATTCGCTAATTTTGCACCCACAACCTCCAAAAAGTCAGCCCTGCGTCATGTCAAACAGCTTTTTCCAGTTCCGCCAATTCACCGTCCGCCAAGAGCATTGCGCCATGAAGGTGGGCACCGACGGCACCCTGCTCGGTGCCTGGGCTCGTGGTGGCAACCGTGTGCTCGACATTGGCACCGGCACCGGGCTCATCGCCCTCATGATGGCACAGCGCTTTCCAAAGGCTTACGTCAGGGCCATCGACATCGATGCCGACGCCTGCAGACAGGCGCACGAAAATGTGCTCGCTTCTCCGTTCGCCGAGCGCATCTCGGTGGAGCACGTCTCCTTGCAGCGTTTCTGTGACGAACGCTTGCACGGCGCTGATGGTCAGTACGATGACCGTTTCGCTCGTTTCGACTCCATTGTGAGCAATCCGCCCTTTTTCGTCCATTCGCTCCGGGCTCCCGATGCACAGCGTTCGGTGGCCCGACATGCCGACACGCTCTCTTATGCCGACCTCTTCGGCTGCGTAGCCCGGCTGCTGGCCCACGAAGGGGAGTTCTCGGCCATTGTCCCCTTCGACTGCCGTGAGCCGTTCATGGCCCAGGCTTATCTCCACGGTCTTCATCTGGCGCGCCTCTGCGCCGTCAAGACAACGCCCCGCAAGCAGCCCCGCCGCTATCTGCTCGCCTTCTGCCGCCACAGTGTCCATGCCGTAGAACAGACCGAAGGCGTCATCGACGATGCTCCCAACCAGAAATCCGAATGGTACAGTCAGCTCACGCGCGACTTCTATCTCTGACTGTCGATTCTCACCCCCCCCATAGTTCGCTTCTTCATGTCCGTGTTGGTTTTTATTGGTTTTTGAACGACGCGGAGCGTTATTCTTCCATCTATGTGGATGATTTAAACTACAAAGGATTTGCTGGTACGATTGCGGATAATCATAAAAAAATATCTCTTCCGACAATAAAAAAGCATATCTTCCGGCAATAAAAAAACATCTCTCGAGAATAAAAAAATATCTCCCGACGTTGGCTCGAAATTCTCTAGAAAATTTCAACGCAACGTCGGGAGATGTTTTTGTGCTGTAGGCATTGGTGCCAGCAGTGTCCTGTTATATGCGGTTCAGCCTTCGTAGCAGCTTCTTGTTGATGGCCTGTATGTTGCGGCTTTGCTTGGTGATGTCCTCGCGCACGGCGTGGATGTCGTTGAACAGTTCGCTGAAAGCCGTCTGCACCATGTTAGGCTGCCGTTTGCTCTTGTCGGCATCGGGGTTCACCACAATCTTGATGCCTCGGCTGACGAGCGAGATGTCAACGTCGGCGTCGGCCATGGTGGGGTCGCCGTCGAAGTGGATGCAACCGGGTTTTTCGCGGTGGATGTGCAGCTGCTTGGCCTTGAAAGTCTTTATTTTCGAGTTCTTGTCGATGGTTTTGTTGAACAGGTCGATGCTTATCTGCGGCGCGTCGAGCAGGTCGAACGGCTCCATGATGATGACGTCGAGCAGTCCGTCGCTCATCGAGGCCTGCGGGGCAATGTAGGCGTTGTTGCCATACTGCGACGCATTGGCGCACGAAATGAGAAACGCCTTGTAGCGCTTCTTCCCCGTTTCGTCGATGATCTCGTAGGTTTCGGGCTGGTAGCTCAGTCCCTCTTTCAGCACGTTCTCGGCATAAGTGATGGGGCCTCGTTTGCCCGACATGGCAAATTTCATGCTGATGAACGCGTCGAACCCCATGCCGCAGGTGCAGAAGAAAGGCAGCCCGTTGATGATGCCGTAGTCCAGGCTGTGAATCTCGCAGCGGTTGATGATTTCTATGGACTTGCGCACGTTCATGGGCAGCATCAGGTGGCGCGCCAGCCCGTTGCCCGAGCCGCAGGGCACTATGGCCAGTGCAGAGTCCGACTGGGTGATGCTACGGGCCACCTCGTTCACGGTGCCGTCGCCCCCCACGGCGGCCACGATGTCGATGCCCTCGGCCTTGGCCTTGTTGGCTATCTCGCAGGCGTGGCCAGCATATTGGGTCGTGCAGATGTCATAGTCGAAACGCTCTTTGTCGATGGTTTCGTCAATGAGTTTCGGGATTCCAGCTTTGCTCGATGTGCCCGAAATGGGGTTCATGATGAAAGTGATTCTCTTTTTTGTCACGGTTGCAAATTTAATAAATCTCCTCAAAAATAATCTACTTTTCCATAGAAATTTTGATGAAAGTGAACTTTTCTGAAAATTTATGCCGTTTTTGCGCAAACTTTTTGTAACTTTGCAGCCTGTATTAATTAAAGTAGAAATCTACACCTATTTATAATGGGACAATTACAAGAAAGGTATAAGGCCTACCGCGAACCACAAGAGTTCATTGCTAAGGGTGTTTATCCTTATTTCCGGGCTATTGAGGGAAAGCAAGGAACTGAAGTGGAGATGGGCGGCCACAAAGTGCTGATGTTCGGTTCGAACGCATATACAGGCTTAACTGGCGACCAACGAATTATTGATGCTGCTAAAGCCGCCCTCGACAAATACGGTTCGGGCTGTGCGGGAAGCCGTTTCCTCAACGGAACGCTCGACTTGCATGTTCAATTGGAGAAGGAAATCTCCGAGTTCATCGGCAAAGACGACTGTCTTTGCTTCTCGACGGGTTTTTCCGTGAATCAGGGTGTCATTCCTATGGTTGTAGGCAAAGACGACTACGTGATATGCGACGACCGCGACCATGCAAGCATTGTCGATGGCCGTCGTTTGGCGTTTGCCAAGCAGCTGCACTATAAGCACAACGACATGGAGGACCTGGAGCGTGTGCTTCAGAAACTTCCCCACGAGGCCATCAAGCTCATCGTGGTCGATGGAGTCTTCTCCATGGAAGGCGACTTGGTGAAACTGCCCGAAATCGTCGAGCTGAAGCACAAATACAACTGCTCCATCATGGTGGACGAGGCCCACGGAATAGGTGTCTTCGGCAAGCAGGGACGCGGTGTTTGCGACCACTTCGGGCTGACCGACGAGGTGGATCTCATCATGGGAACCTTCTCGAAGTCGCTGGCCAGCATTGGAGGATTCATTGCATCCGACGCCGACACCATCAACTGGCTGCGCCACTCGTGCCGCACCTACATCTTCTCGGCATCCAACACACCGGCCGCCACAGCAGCTGCCATGGAGGCACTCCACATCATCCAGAAAGAGCCCGAACGTATAGAAAAACTGTGGCAGGTGACCCGCTACGCGCTGAAGCGTTTCCGCGAGGAAGGCTTTGAAATCGGCGAAACAGAGAGCCCCATCATCCCCCTCTATGTGCGCGACAAGGAAAAGACATTCCTCGTGACGGCATTGGCCTTCAACGCAGGCGTATTCATCAATCCCGTCATTCCGCCCGCATGCGCTCCGCAGGACACACTGGTGCGTTTCGCACTCATGGCCACCCACACCGAGGAGCAGGTGGAGCGTGGAGTCCAGGCACTCAAGAAAATCTTTGTGGAGCAAGGCATCATCAAGTAGAGTTTGCGGTATGAATCATGAGGTTTAAAAAAGCTTAATGCTTGGAAAAATCTCATTCCTTCAAACCTCAAACCTCGAATATTTGTTGTACCTTTGCAGCCGCAAATCCGAAATGAGCTTGCAATCGAGGTGTAGCGCAGTTGGTAGCGTTCCTGGTTTGGGACCAGGCTGTCGCAGGTTCGAGTCCTGTCACCTCGACCCCCACTCATAAAAAAAACGGGCCGCTGATTCATGATGAGTCAGCGGCCTGTTTTTCGTTTCTGTTCAGTCTCTCTTTTTCCGCATTCCCTGTAGTGGCAGCGCCTTGCATCTTTCGTAGGCCTCGTGGGAAAAGTGGGTTCGAGCGATAATTAGTGGGCGGCAGTCAATTCAACATGTTCGGCGAAAGGTTAGTCAAGTCGATGGTGATGTCGCCAGCGTGCACGTCAGCGAGAGGTTTGCAAACCAGCCTTTGCCGAAGTCGAATCTGCCGGACGATATTTCATTCATGTTTCTTGCTGACATGATAGAGAGTTAACGACGGATGTCTGCAATAATCAATGGCAGTAAGCATTATTGTCGTGTCGGTCTTCATTTTGTTTACATAGTCAGTGATACGCTTGTCGAATTCATCCCCGTCGGGCGCTTCGATACGCCAGTTCGGGATAAGAAGTTCTAAAACAGCATAAGTTGCTTGGTGTTTTCAATACAATATCCCTTGAGTGCCTGTGGCTTATTGTCG